>JQIA01000327.1_pt1 | contig 23289 bp, 21 predicted proteins | sample 811431 | NCBI WGS metagenome assembly JQIA01 (sample SAMN02998118, study PRJNA258478) | marine sediment metagenome | biome: marine; feature: seafloor; material: sediment; isolation source: oil-polluted sediment collected from 3 locations (0.5 km, 0.7 km and 0.9 km)... | place: USA: Gulf of Mexico ...
GGTACAAAAATTATAATGACAACATCACTGAAAGATGGAAAAAACGTGTTAGGAGCATTTAATGAGCACTGTGATGCCTATCTGGTAAAGCCAATTAACAAAGAAGACTTGTTAAAACACTTGCGGGATTTTAATTTATTACCCCCTGAAAATTAATTTTTTCCCTTTTGACACATGCCCAAAATTCAAATTAATGATTGTGGTTGGATATATTCATACTTGGCAATCTCAGATACTAATATTGTAAGGAGGGTAATATGAGATTTTTAATTGTTGATGACGATGCTGTTGGAAGAAAAACAATGCGATACATATTGTCAGAGTTTGGAGAATGTATCCTGACAGAAAACGCTGAAGAAACACTTTCAGAGTTTAAAAAAGCATGGCAGGATTGGCGACCTTTTTCTTTGATTTCACTAGATATTGAGCTTCCTGATATGAGCGGAATGGATCTGTTGTCAAAAATCAGAAAGCTGGAAGAAGATAAAGATATTCCCGAAAATGAAAGAGTTAAAATTATTATGGTAACGTCTTTCTCAGATAAAAACCGTGTGGTTGGCAGTTTTAAGGCTGGCTGTAATGAATTTGTTGTTAAACCGACTGATAGAGAAATGATAGTAGCAAAATTGTCGAGTATGGGCTTATAATTAACCAAATATAAATATTTACTTAGAAAAGGCTCCACCATGGCAACGGCTATTGAACTGTTAACAAACTTTAAACAATTAAAAACACTCCCTCACATAGCAATTCATCTCACACAGCTGTTGGGTGATGAAAAAACCACTGTTAAAAATTTGGAAGAAGTAATAAAACTTGATCCAACATTAATCCTTCGAGTACTTCGTTTAGTTAATAGTTCATATTACGGCCTTATACAGAAAGTTGAAAGTGTCTATGACGCTGTTGTGTATTTAGGTATGGAAAATATTCGAAATATGATTGTTGTTGAAGCATTGAAAGATATATACAGGCAAGAGGCGATTGGAGATGTTTTTTCCAGAAAAAAATTATGGTTTCATAGCGCAGCTGTTAGTATATGCTGCCAAATGCTTTCTGAGCGAATGTTTGGCATAAAAGGAGAAGATGCTTTCCTTTGTGGTATCCTCCATGATATTGGCTTGATTGTTGAAGATCAAGTAATGTCAGAGCAGTTTATACACATGTGTTATGCTTTTCAAAAAGGCAAAAAGTCAATTATTGACTGTGAAACTGAGCTTATCGGTACAACTCATTGTTCGGTTGGGTACTATTTGGCAAAGGAATGGAAACTGCCTGTAGAAGTACAAGATGGTATTCGCTATCATCATAAACTTCAGGAAAGAATTGTTCCCAACAGCATTGCTGGAATTTTGCAATTATCTGAATATCTTGCAATACAAATGGAATACTCCGCAATGCCCGATATGGAGGCAACACTCTCCCCCCCATTAAGAGCCCATATCCAAGAGAATCTGAATGAATATAAAATTCTCTTAAAAGACCTTCCGGATGAAATTGAGAGAGCAAAGGAAATTTATAATTTTCATGAGGATTAGCCTGTATGAAGTTAATAGATAATTTATTAACAGAGTTTGATACCCAAGAGCAAGAACCTTCCCGTTTAATAAAATTTCTCAAAGAGAACGTACCCAGTAGCTCTTTCGAATTTATTTTTAACGAAGACAAAAAAGTTACTCCCAACAAAAGTGAATATCTGGACAAAGATGTCTGGGACAGGATTCTAAGTAACGTAGAGTTAAAAAATGAATCAGTATATTGCGTTTTGGTAGAAGGTATAAAAATATTTGCTTTAACAGTTAAGGAACTAAGCGGGACCTTAATTTTTTTTTATCCGAATCCAGTTTTACAACCAACCTCAAACAGTAAAGATATAAATATCATCAAGGCATATACAGACGCGTTCTTATTTCAAAAAAAAGCTCATGATACTCAAGAAGAGATGGCTACCATGCGTAACCAGTATAATCGTGAAAAACAAATCCTACAAGTGAGATATCAGGAGATTCTTGAGGTGAACGCCCGAAACAGCATGGTACTTCAGAAACAGCAGGAGGAATATGCATTAAAGCTTAAATCTGAAATTGACCGGCAAACTAATGAGCTCCAAAATGCTAATTCTAACCTACGAAATATGAATAAAAAGTTAGAACAATCTGTTAACATTGCAAATGAAATGGCTATACAAGCAAAAGAGGCGAATCAAGCAAAAAGTGACTTTTTAGCCAACATGAGCCATGAAATACGTACTCCGTTAAACGGAATCATAGGTATGAAAAATCTGCTTTGTGAAACCCAACTTGTTGATGAACAAAAACAGTATATGAAATTATTAGAAACTTCTGTTGAATTACTGCTCAGTATTATTAACGATATTCTTGATTATTCTAAAATTGAAGCCGGTAAACTTGAAATTGAAAATATCGAGTTTGAAGTATTGGAAATGATTAGAGGCCCAATTGATATATTATCTTCAAAAGCTGAAGAGAAGGGTATTGAGCTGATCCTAAACTATTTAGAAGTAGGTAAAAAAAATCTTATTGGCGATCCCAACAGAATTCGACAAATCCTCTTAAATCTTTTAAGTAACGCTGTAAAATTTACAAATGATGGAGACGTAAGTGTTGATGTTTTAACTACAACAGAGAAAGATGGTAAGGTTCTTCTTCAAGTTGAGGTCAAAGATACTGGAATTGGCATCTCAAAGAAAAATTTGGGGATCATTTTTAATAAATTTTCCCAAGCAGACCCTTCAATTACCCGGGCTTTTGGTGGAAGTGGGTTGGGCCTGGCAATTTCAAAACATCTCGTAGAAATGATGGGTGGAGAAGTAAATGTAAAAAGTAAACTACATTCTGGCTCATCTTTTACTTTTACACTCCCGCTGGATCAAAAAAAAGAGGCCTCAAGGAAATCGCCATCGCAAGTCTCATTAGACAAGCTTTCCAAATTAAATGTTATGCTCGTGGAGGACAACGCCAAATGTAGCAATATTATGAAAGCTTATTTTGATCACTTAAATATCAACTCAACAATAGTTTCATCTGGTACAGATGCCCTGAGGTTATTGAGACCTGGTAATAAGCAAGTTTCTAATTATGATATCATTCTAATTGATCACCTTATGATAGATATGGATGGAGTTTTATTGTTTGATACAATCAACTCTGATCCTACGATATCAGATTCCATTATTATGCTACTTACACCTATCACTCAGCCAGAAAATATTCGGAAATTGGCAAAATCAGGTATAAGCGCCTATTTAAGAAAGCCAATCGATTTACCACAGCTTGTCAATGCTTGTCGGCTGTTTATTGAAAAGGAAGAAAAAAATGAAAATCCTGATGGTATAATTATATGTCAATCCCATGATATCCATTTTAATAATTCTCTTAAAAAACTTGAAACATTTGACGATGTTTTTGTCTTGCTTGTCGAAGATACAATTGCAAATCAAAAAGCTACGACATGGATGTTAGAAAAACTTGGCTGCAAAGTTGATATTGCTGTTAATGGGCTGGAAGCACTTAGAATGCTCAATCATAATTCATACAATATAGTTCTCATGGATGTTAATATGCCACAAATGGATGGTATAGAGGCAAGCAATGAAATACGGAGATTAGAAGGTGATGGACCTCGTATACCTATAATTGCTATGACAGCTAATGCAATGGGTGGCGACCGAGAAAAATGCCTAAAAGCAGGTATGGACGATTATATTAGCAAACCGGTCTCTAAAGATAAAATAATCGAAGCCATAAAGATGTGGGGAAGAACAAAAAGAATAAAGGAAGACAAAAAAGTCAATATAGATGAACCATCAATTTCTGAGGATAAAAAAGTCTTTAATTATATAGAAGCATTATCGCGATATAATGGTAACAATGAAATATTAAAATCAATTATAAATATATTCTTAGCTGATACAAAGGATCGATTGGAAAAGATTATTTTATCATTTCAAGAAGAGGATCTCAACACAGTTTCTCGTATCGCTCATTCCATAAAAGGTGGGGCTTCTTATATAGGTGCCGACACACTTAGAAAAACAGCCGATGACATTGAAGATTTGTCCAAAAAGATAAAGCTTAAAGAAATTGAACCATTAATAAAAAAAATCAATGTTGATTTTGATATGTTTTTTCAAGAAATTAAATCTTTTAAATGGCCTTAAAATCAGAGTTGTTTTAATCCACAGAACAGAAACTTATAAAATTTCATGAAAGTGATCCTCCCGTCAAAAACTGTATTCGAGATTAAGCTGCAGTCGGGCTTGAAAATATGGTTTTTAAAAAAGATGGTAGCAGAAACAAAAAAAGCCCCCTGAGAATTTCTCAAGAGGCCTGTATTTGTTGGCACCCCCAACAGGAATTGAAATAAACAATCCAGACCTTCCGGTTGGGATTCAATCACTGAAGCATTTAAAAATTTGCATTTTTTAAAGGATCTCTGATAGAAAACCAGCTCGAAGAATACATCCCGCTAATTTCTTAAACAAGATTCGGCTTTTTTTCATGCTTTGACTAAAATAAAGGTTTGAATCAATATCACGTATTATTCGCCGGATTTTTTTTCTTTAAAGGTCCCATCGGCAAGCTCAAAAACCCGATCAGCAATATTATTCACCTGCGACAGGTAATGGGAAACAACAATCAGTGTACATCTCTCTTTCAGACTGATCATCAGTTCTTCAATAACCGAAGCAGCATTTGCGTCCAAAGAAGAAGCAGGTTCATCAAGGAGTAAAATTTCGGGTTCTAAAATAAGCGAGCGTGCAATACACAACCGTTGTTGCTGTCCGCCCGATAGTGACCGTGCATCATCATTCAGTCTATCCTTCACCTCATCCCACAAAAAAGACTGTTTAAGGGCTTTTTCAACTTTTACAGGAATCTCTACCTTGTCAATAAAGCCTGCAATCTTTAGAGGAAAACAGATATTCTTATAGATGCTCATCGGCAGCGGGTTCGGTATCTGGAAAACCATTCCGACTCTCCGGCGAAGCTCTACAACCGGATAGTCATCTTTATTGATATCATGGTATTCATTGTCGAATAATATTTTAACACTGCCTTCAGCACGTGCTTCAGGAATACTTTCCCACAGCCGGTTAATCACCGTTAAAAAACTTGATTTCCCCTTACCAGAAGGTCCTGTAACAGCAGTAATGGTGTTTGCTTCAAAATCAGAATTTATATTTTTTAGAACCTGCCGTCCACCATAGTAAAAATTGAGATTGCGGACAGATATTTTTTGAATCGACTCTGTATTCATAGTCGGCGTCCTCCTGTTAGGAATCGCTTCTGTAAAACTATTTTGATCAGGTATGAAATTACGTAAAGGCTGATACAAACGCCCATCAGAAGCAAAGAAGCACCATAACCTGTTGCGAGTTCTTTTGAGTCAATATACTGCGAAGAGATATAGTAGATATAAAACGGCAGAGCCTCATAACTTCCCAAAATTGATTTAGGCACACCTGCCATTGCAACAACACCTGTCAGCATAATCACTGCAGTATCTTCTGCACAACGTCCAATGGCAAGTATAATGCCGCTAATAATCCCCGAAACAGCGCAGGGTATAAGGATATAAAAAATATTTTGACGTTTTGAAGCGCCAAGGGCAAGTGCTGTCAGACGAACACTTTGCGGTAGATTTTCAAGTGTCACCTGAGTTGTTCGAATGATATATGGCAAAACCAGAAACGCCAGTGAAAAAGCAGAAATCAACATACAGGGATAAATATTTTTTGAAAAATTATGGTGCAGCCATATTGCTGCTGAAAAACCGAACAGGCCCACAAGAATTGATGGGACCGCAGCTAAAATATCGTAAAATAATGAAAAGGCTCTTTTTAAATTGCCTTGTGCATATTCGGCCATATAAATCCCCGTTGCTATCCCCAACGGAATCGCAATTGCCACAGAGATGATTACCAGCGAAAAAGTACCGGCGATGGCTGGAAACAGCCCGTCAAAAACCTGTTTTCTGAGTAAAATGGCATCAACAGGTTTTGTTGAACCAAAAATAAGTTCAAGAGTAAGAGAGTTCCAACCTTTATATATCAGAAAAAAAATAACGCACGAAACAGCAGAAAACAAGGCAATGCCACAACACCAGGCAAACGCGGTAAAATAAGATTCAAGCGTTTTAGGTTTCATATTTTCCGGTTCCCTTTTGAACTTATAAGACGAATAATAAGAACCATCGTTGCGGAAAACAGGTAAAGAACAATCCCACAGGAAAATAATGTCTTAAACTCCAGGCTTTGAAAATCTGCTGCAATCACAAGAGCAATGTGAGATGTCAATGAACGGGCTGAATCGAGAAGCGAACCGGGTATGGCAACTGAATTTCCAGCAATCATAAGAGCAATCATCGTATCCCCTGCTGCCCGTCCCAGCGCCAGAACAAGTCCATTGGCAATGCCACGATACGATGACGGTAGAATCAGATATAAAAACTTCTGGGTTCTTGTGCCTCCCATAGCATCAACGGCAAGTCTGGTTTCAAAAGGAATCTGGTTGAAACTCTCAGTAAAGACAATTATCATTGTGGGCGATATTAATAAAGCCAGCATAATGGCTGCTGACAGAATACACATACCTGAGCCGCTCTCAAAAAACTCACGCATGACAGGAACAAGAAGAAAAACGCCCACAAACCCGTATACAACAGTTGGTATACCGGTCATCAATTCGACTGTCCGTTTTAATACTACAGTCACTTTTCTACCGGCAATTCCTGTGACAAGTGAGGCACATCCAAGACTAACAGGAAATGCAATGGCAACGCCTGTAAAAGCAATCAAAAAGGTTCCGATAATCATCGGAAAAATACCGTACACCCCTTTGTCCGGGTTCCACAATTGGACAAGGCCGGAAAAAAAAAGGCCTTCCTTAAACAGAGGAAAGCCTAAAGCAACCATAAATAAAAAGATGGAAACTGTTATCAAAACACAACTAAGGGAAGCTAAAAAGAGTATTTTGGGGAACAGTTTCATAAATCCGGCTATTTTTAATCTGTTAGTTAGTGCCCATCCATTTTTTTGGCTGGGCAGAATTAAGGTTTCCAATTCAGAAATGAGGTTTTTTTTGCAAGATCAAGTAAAACAAGGGGCTGCGCGGAGGCGTACTTAACGTACGCCGCACAAGCAGAGCCGAAGTTTGACACTGATATTGTGAAAAAAGGCCATTTATGGATGGAAGCTAGTTAACGCCAATAAACCCTTTTGCTACAACCAGTTTTTGCCCTTCCGGAGACAACAAGTAATCAATCAGTTTTCGGGTCAGTACTGAAGGCTCTCCTTTAGTATTACTGTAAAGACCTCGTGCTACTTTATAACTGCCGTTTTTTATCGTGTCAAGCGTCGGAGAAACACCATCAAGAGCAACTGCGGCAACTGTATTATCAATATGGCCGACTGAGACATAACCGATACTGTAAGGGTCATTTGAAATTGCTGACTTCATAGCACCGTTCGAGACAACAAAAACAACTTTTTGGGTAATGTCATTTTTCTTCAAAGCTTTTTTCCAAAAAACAGACCGGGTTCCACTTGCTTTATCACGGGTATAAACATTAATCTGCTTTGATACGCCATCAAGCTGACTCCAGTTGGTTGTTTTCCCTGAAAAAATATCGATAAGCTGAGCCTGTGTTAATGATTGTACAGGATTTTTAGGATTAACAACAACACCAACTCCGTCGATTGCCCATTTGAACATTTTAAGACTATATTTCTGAATTTCAGCATCCGAAGGTTTTCTTCCGGAGTTCCCAATATCAACGAGGCCTTCTCCAACCTGCTTAATACCTGCACCGGAGCCACCGCCTGCAATTGTGATCTGAATATCATTATTATAAGTCATAATGCGTTTTGCAGCCTCTTTCATCACTGGAATATGAGCTGTTCCTCCGGAGATTTTAATCACACCTTTTTCAGCTTTAAATATTTCCAGATCATCTGCAAATAGAGATGTTGGCACAGCAAATAGAGATAAAAGTAAACCAACAATTAAAAGTCCTCTGCAAATCCTGCAATTACTCATAACGATCCTCCTGTATGTGTTTATTCATTCAATAGTTAATCAGATTTTCTACCATTGCCCACATCGTAAAACCAATTCAAAATATTAATCATCATGGCTTTCGTAATTAATATTTCCGATACAGTACCATCATTGCAGTTGTAAAATATCAAAATCAGACAAGTTTCTTAATACAAAAACATATGCTATAGTGCCCCGATGACGCAAAAAAACAAAGAAAAAACAGCGCTGATTTCAGCACCATGGCCTGTTTACAACCGGCCCTCAATTCAGCTTGGTGCTTTAAAGGCATCACTTCTAAACACGTTTTCTAATCTTAATGTCGATGCATATAATTTCTATCTTAACATCGCTGAAAAAACAGGTTACAGGGTCTACCATGAAATCAGTGAAAAATCATGGCTTGCTGAATCGATTTATGCTGCCCTTCTCTACCCGGAAAAAAAAGATGAAATAAAAGTTTTTTTTGATAAAGAATCTTCCGATTGTAAGGCTGTAAAGGAAATCGGTTTTGATGCTATTCTTGAAACAATAAAAAAAACATCTGATGAGCTGATAGAAAAAATCGACTGGCAACAATACCTGTATGTAGGTGTTTCCGTCTGCCTTTGCCAGCTGACATCTTCACTCTATTTCATCAACCGGATTAAAGAAAAATTTCCCAAGCTGCCTGTTGCAGTCGGTGGATCTCTATTTTCAGGTCTCAACCCGGAAGAATTTTTCAATGCATTTACGGCTATTGATTTTATCATCAACGGTGAGGGCGAACTCCCGTTAAATCATCTCACAAAGCAGTTTATGGAAAGAAAAAACAGTTCCAGGTTTACCTCTATTCCAGGACTTATTATTAGAAACAGATCAGGCAAAACTGATTACACGGAAGATTTAAATTTCAGTCAGACCAAAAACCTCGATACACTTCCTGTACCTGATTTTAGTGATTATTATAAAACCCTTGGTTCACTGCCCGCGTCCAAACAGTTCTTCCCGACACTGCCAATGGAGATGTCCCGAGGCTGCTGGTGGAGCCGTAAATCAGTTAATGATCAAAGGGGTTGTGCCTTTTGTAATCTAAACTTCCAATGGAAAGGCTACAGAGGAAAGTCAGTCAATAGAATTATAAAAGAGCTTGATTACCTGTCATCAAAGTATAAAGGGTTATCTATCAATTTCATGGATAATCTAATTCCTTTTAAAAACGCTGATGACATTTTTGAAAAAATTATCACTCTTAAAAAGGACTTCAGCTTTTTCTGTGAAATAAGAGCAAATATATCACATGATAATCTTACCATAATGAGAAAAGCAGGGGTTCGCTATGTTCAGGTCGGCATTGAATCTTTAAGTAGTAACCTGTTACATAAAATTAATAAAGGAACGACTGCCATCCAAAACATGGAAATCATGAAAAACTGTGAGGCAACCGGCATCACAAATAATTCAAACTTGATTTTATATTTTCCGACGAGTGATGAAGATGATGTTAAAGAAACGTTAAAAGCCCTTGAGTTCGCTGAGGTTTTCCGTCCTTTGACAACAGTAAGGTTTCAACTGGGACTGGGTAGTCCCGTAATGAATGCTAGCAAATCCTTTGGAATAAAGTCTGCCTTCAACCATAAAAACTATAAAATTCTTTTTCCTGAGGCAATTAATACCTCGGTCCGTTTTCTCAATCAGGGCTATAAAGGCGATCTGGGCATTCAAAAAAAACTATGGAAACCTGTCACAAAAAGAGTGCTTGAATGGGAAACATCATACAAAAAGCTTCATGATACGCCTAATGCAACTCCCATTTTAACTTACCGTGACGGTAAGGACTTTCTCATTATAAAAAAACGTAAAACAGATGGTGAGCATGACACCCACAGACTGACCGGTGAATCAAGGGGAATATATCTTTTTTGTGACAAAAACAGATCTTTTGAAGAAATAAAAAACAGGTTTTCAAAACTCTCATCACAGGCAATCTTTTCATTTCTTTCTATGATGACTGATAAAAAACTGATATTCGAAGACAACGAAAGGTATTTAAGCCTTGCTATCAAGGCACCTTGAGGACGATAATTTAGCCATTTCAATACTTAACGGAATCGGATCATCTATGTTACATTGGATTAAAAAAACAGTGAAATGGCTTTTTGTTATCGGCTTCATATCTATGATTGGTGTTCTTGCCTATTGTTTTCATCTTTCCGGCCTTGTTGAAAAACGATTCTCCGGCAGAAAATGGCAGATTCCATCAACAATCTACTCTGGCACTACATTGTTTTACCCCGGTAAAAAAATCGATTTTAATTACCTGCCGGTTAAACTGAAAAAACTAGGATACAGAGAAAAGGATCAGCTACCCCAAAAAAAAGGTGAGTATTACCTGATTGAAGACCACCTGTATGTCTACCTGAAAAAACTCGATATCCCTGGAAATAAAAGAGAGGGTTTCCCGGTTGCTGTCGAATTTCATGAGACAGGCATCCGTTCAATCAAAAATATAAATACGGGTGAAGCCATACCACTGTTTGAATTCGGCCCGGAAATCATCATGCAGTTTTTTGGAAATAATCGTGAACTACGAAAACTTGTAAAACTGGATGAAATCCCCAGCTATTTACAAAAAGCTGTTATTGCAGCGGAAGATCACAGATATTACACACATTTCGGAGTAGACCCAACAGGAATCCTGCGAGCTCTTTTCACAAATATCAAGTATGGAACAATTAAACAGGGCGGCTCAACGCTAACTCAGCAACTTGCAAAAAATTATTTTTTAACCCCAGAAAGAACCTACAAAAGAAAACTGAATGAGTTGTTTATTTCCCTGGTCATCGAAATAAAACATGATAAAGATGAAATCCTCGGCATGTATCTGAATGAGATCTATTTTGGTCAGAAGGGGTCGGCATCAATCAACGGTGTCGGAGAAGCCGCTGATTTTTATTTCGGCAAACACGTTTCAAATCTTTCTTTGTCAGAATCTGCGATAATTGCAGGCATGATCAAAGGCCCCAATATTTTTTCACCCTATGGAAATATGAAAAAATGTCTCGCCCGCCGTTCACAGGTATTAAATGCAATGCATAAAAACGGTTGGATCAATGATACTGAACTTGAAGAAGCCAGGAATGAAAAAATCAAAACCATCGGCTACTCAAGGTACAACAAAACAGCTCCCTACTTTCTTGATTATGTGTCACAACAGCTGAAAAGCCTTTACCCTAAAACGGTTCTTTCAAGTATGGGTTTTTCAATCTATACAACCCTCGATGCAAAAGTTCAGTCCGCTGCTGAAAAAGCTCTGACAAACGGTCTTGCAAGACTCGAAAATCTAAAACCGGAATTAAAAAGAGAAAATCCAGAGGATAAACTTCAGGGAGCCGTCGTGGTCATTCAACCCCGCACTGGAAATATCCTTGCCATGGTAGGCGGCAGAAACTATGGCGTCAGCCAGTTCAACAGAGTTACTCAGGCAAAAAGACAATCTGGAAGCTGCTTTAAGCCTGTCATCGCTGCAACTTTTTTAGACACATTAAGAACCTCAACGGTTCTTTCCAATGAAGAGTTCAGTTACAGGATCGGAGATAAGCTCTGGACACCGGACAATTTCAGCCCGATGCCTCAGAAAAAAATGTCTGTACGTGACATGCTGAGAACATCCTGCAACAGAGCCGCCGTAGACATGGTAGTAAAAGGCGGGCTTGATGATATCGTCGAAAATGTAAAAAAATTCAATTTCTCCACCGATTTTAAGCCCTATCCATCAATAGCTTTAGGGGCTTTTGAGGTTATTCCGATAGAACTTGCAATGGCTTATTGTACATTTGCCGATGACGGCATTCAACCCTATCCGCTTGCCTTAAAAGACGTTGTTGATGAGAAGGGTGAAATCCTTGTCGGTAAACATATCGACATTAATCCAGTGATTTCACCTTCTAAAGCATATCTGATCACCTCAATGCTTGAAACAGTTGTAAATGAAGGAACAGCAAGATCTTTAAGGAAAAGAGGAATCGATTTCCCGGTCGCAGGAAAAACAGGAACCACTAATAATTTTAAAGATGCCTGGTTCATTGGTTACACCCCGGACTTTCTGGCACTCGTCTGGGTTGGTTTCGATAATGGGGATTCCATTTATTCTACAGGTTCAGGAGCTGCCCTTCCGATCTGGGCTGAACTGGCAAAATCGATTCCCGGTTATATTTCAGAAAACAGGTTTACAATCCCCCCCGGTGTGATAAAAAAAAGAATCTGTACAGAAAGTGGTATGATTGCGGTGAGCTTAAAGTGTAGTGACACCAGAGAAGAAGTGTTTCTGGTCGAAAATATGCCTAATTCTCAATGTACCATTCATTCAAATGTAAATATAATGAACAGGCTTTTTAATGGATTTAAAGGTTTTTTTAACTAGATATTTTTCCATCATTTTGATAATTGCCACTTTCACTTTTTTATCCGGCTGCTCTTCATTGGGACCAAAAACAATACAACCGGATGAACTGCCTACACCTGAAAAAGTGGACCTTCCAGAAGAAAATAAATCAGCTAGCGATTCAAGAGCCAATGCGTCCCACAGCCTGACACGTGAAGGATACATGCTGTTGTGTAAGAAAGAGTATGACGGCGCCATCAGACTTCTTGAAAAAGCAGTCGGCATAAATCCTTCAGACGGGCCCGGTTATTTTTATCTCTCGGAAGCATGGATCGGAAAGAATAATTACAAACTTGCCTTCCAGTTTAACAGGCTTGCTTTAATATACCTGAGAAATAATGAGAAGTGGATTGAGAGAACTCAATTTCAAACAAAAGCTATTAATTCAATGAAATAAAAATACGCTAGGATTTGTATAAAAAAATCCAAAAATTCCCGGGAGATTAGACCTATGTCAGCGTTTGTTTATCAGGAAATTTTTCCTCTGCAAAAAGACACAACTGATTACCGCTTATTATCAAAAGAGCATATTTCCATTTCCAGTTTTGAAGGTCAGGAGATATTAAAGGTCGAAAAGAAAGGTATTGAACTCCTCACTGAGCAGGCATTTAAAGATATATCGCATATGCTGCGGCCATCTCATTTAAAACTTGTAGCCAACATTCTGAAAGATGAAGAGGCATCTAAAAACGATAAACTGGTTGCCCTTGAAATGCTTAAAAATGCTGTCATTGCAGCTCAAGGCGAATTCCCGCTGTGTCAGGATACAGGGACAGCAATCATAATGGGAAAAAAAGGACAACAGGTCTGGACCAATTTTTCAGATGAAGAAGCTATATCTAAAGGTGTTTTTAATGCCTACACAAAAAACAATCTCAGGTACTCCCAGAATGCACCGGTATCTTTCTTTAATGAAGTAAATACAAAATGCAATCTGCCGGCTCAAATAGACCTCTTCGCAACGAAAGGTGATGAATATAACTTTCTTTTTGTTGCAAAAGGCGGCGGTTCGGCAAATAAGACCTTTCTGTATCAGGAAACAAAAGCTGTTCTAAACCCTGATGTTCTTCCGAAATTCATGGAAGAAAAGATGAAATCATTAGGCACAGCAGCATGCCCGCCCTACCACCTTGCTTTTGTGATCGGTGGTACATCCGCTGAGCTGACCCTTAAAACGGTTAAGCTTGCATCGGCCGGCTATCTTGATAATCTGCCAACTACTGGTTCTGAGACCGGGCACGCCTTCAGGGATATTGAACTTGAAGAAAAAGCACTTCAGCTTTCAAGAGATCTTGGTATCGGTGCTCAATTTGGTGGCAAAAACTTTTGTCTCGATGTCAGAGTTATCAGACTGCCAAGACACGGCGCGTCTTGTCCTATTGGCCTCGGCGTGAGCTGTAGTGCTGACCGAAATATCAAAGGAAAAATAACGAAAGACGGTATTTTTCTTGAGCAGTTGGAAGAAAATCCTGCTAAATATATTCCAGAGACTGAAACCGAAAAAATCGGAGAAAATGAAAATAGTGTTCACGTAGACCTTAACCAATCGATGCAGGACATCTGCAAAATACTTTCGGGCTATCCTGTGGCAACACCCCTTCTATTGTCCGGTAAAATAGTCGTCGGTAGGGATATTGCGCATGCAAAATTAAAGGAACGGCTCGATTCAGGAAATGGACTGCCTGACTATTTAAAAAATCACATTATCTATTATGCTGGTCCGGCCAAAACACCAGCAGGCTATCCATCGGGTTCCTTCGGTCCGACCACCGCGGCAAGAATGGATCCTTATGTACCTCTATTCCAGAAAGATGGAGCCTCTTTAATCATGCTCGCTAAAGGAAACAGGTCAGATCTTGTAACTGAATCCTGTAAAGAATTTGGAGGTTTCTACCTGGGATCCATCGGAGGTCCTGCAGCACGCCTTGGGAAAGAATGTATTACAAAAGTTGAAGTAATAGAGTACCCCGAGCTTGGTATGGAAGCGGTTCACATGATTACAGTCAAAAATTTCCCGGCATTCATCATTGTCGATGATAAAGGAAATGATTTTTATAAAACATTGTAAAAAAAATTGATGATCTCGTAAATAATATAAGGATGGCTATGGAAAAAGTGCCATATACAAGATTTAGTGCTCAATCAGGCTTGAAGTAGTACTTTTCGTACGTCAAAAGTCTGATTGAACACTAAAGCGAAGTAGATGGGGCTTTTTACGACGCCATAATTCAGGAGTAAAAAAGATGGGGCGGGTAAGGAATAAACTTCAGGACAAGTATGAATTTTCATGTGCAATTGAACTTCGGGTAAGCGATTTCAATTATGTCGGACACGTTGGTAATTCTCAGCTGATAGGTCTTGCGCACGAAGCACGGATTAAACTTTTAAAACAATTGGGAGCATCTGAACAGAACCTGTGCGATGGAAAAACCGGGCTTGTAATTGCAGATATCACTGCAAATTTTAAGGCAGAGGTTTTTCCCGGTGAGATCGTTTCTATCAAAAGTCATGTTGGTGAAATGGGAGAAGCAGGGTTTCGGATTTTTCACTGTATTACAGCAAATGACAAAACAGCAGCCCTTATAGAAACCGGGATTGTTGCGTTTGATTATCAGACACGGCAAAGAGCAAAAGTACCCGACGTGTTTCTTAGGGCCTTTTCTCAATATAAAAAACTTTTCTCAACATAATGGTGATAAATATTTATTATAATTGATTTACTTTAATTTGGTAATACATTATAATGAGGATTACAATTTAGGAAAAAGCTAGGGGTGTCCCACTTTAATGATGGGACTGAGACGGAAATATCCAACCCTTTGAACCTGAAGCAATTCGTATTGCCGGAGGGAAGCTAAAAAAAAGCTTACCTTGGTAAGCTTTTTTTTATTTGTAGCTGAGATTATCAAAGAAAGCCGATTGCTGCGTTACTCGTCCCTTGACGTAGCTCCGCTACTACTACGGAACGAGATGCCTTGCACTCGACGTTCTTTGAAAATCTCAGCATAAATTTGATGTAAAAAAGGCTGAGGTATTACAATGCAGATTAAAATAAATGGAAAAGAAGAAGAGATAAATGAGGGATTTTCTATCGGGGATTTATTGAGGGGTAGAGATCTTGATTTTGATTCAGTGGTTGTTGAGCATAATATGGCAATCATTGATAAAGCTGATTATGACAATATTCAACTCAAAGACAAAGAAGTACTTGAAGTGCTTCGATTTGTCGGCGGAGGATAGTTAAAATGACAGAAACACCTGATGCAGATATCTTTGAGCTTGGTGGTAAAAAGCTTAAAAGCAGACTGTTTACCGGTACAGGAAAATATACAAGTGACGCTTTAATTTCAGAAATCACAGAGCACTCAGGAGCTGAAGTCATTACTGTTGCTTTAAGACGGGTCGATTTTGAATCTGAAACAGATAATGTGATGAAATTTATCCCTGAAGGGATGCAACTGCTACCTAATACGTCTGGAGCAAGAAATGCGGAGGAAGCGATCAGAATAGCACGCCTGGCAAAGGCAATGGGATGCGGAAACTGGATCAAAATAGAAGTGATTTCGGACAATAAATACCTCCTGCCAGATGGATATGAAACGGCAAAGGCAACGGAGATTTTAGCGGCTGAAGGGTTTATTGTTTTACCCTATGTCAATCCAGATCTTATGGTAGCCAAAGCACTGGTAGATGCAGGGGCTGCAGCGGTAATGCCACTTGGTGCACCAATCGGAACAAACCGCGGGCTTAGGACAAAAGAGATGATTCAAATTTTAATCGATGAAATCCCGCTGCCAATCATTGTTGATGCCGGGATCGGAAAACCATCTCAGGCATGTGAAGCAATGGAGATGGGTGCCGCCGCCTGTCTTGTCAACACTGCTATCGCTAGTGCAAATAACCCCGCCGTAATGGCAAAAGCCTTTGGTGAAGCTGTAAGATCCGGAAGAAATGCATACCTTGCAGGCCCGGGAGCGACAAGAAAAATAGCATCTGCTTCTTCACCGCTAACCGGATTTTTGGGATAGGAGTTTTTATCCATAATGAGTTTTTATAAAGAATACAGCGACTATAAAGAATTTAACTTTGATGCTTTTTTTGCCTCAATAACAGACTTTCAGATTGAACGGATTCTAGCAAAAGATAATCTTAATGAGCTGGACTACCTGACACTCCTTTCTCCTGCGGCTGAAAAACACCTTGAAGCAATTGCTCAAAAGGCAAACAGGTTGACCATCAATCAGTTTGGCAGATCTATCCTTTTGTATACACCGATGTATCTCTCAAATTATTGTGTCAACCACTGCATATATTGCGGATTTAATGCCAAAAATGATATCGGCAGAAAACAACTCTCTTATGAAGAAGTTGATAGAGAAGCAAAACGAATTTCGGAATCCGGATTAAAACATATATTAATACTGACAGGTGAGGCAAAATCAAAAGCCGGTATTGAATATTTAAGCGAATGCTGCAAAATTCTATCAAAATATTTCACCTCTATCAGTATTGAAATTTACCCTCTATCCACAGATGAGTATGAACAATTAATAGATGCCGGTGTCGATTCCATGACCATTTATCAGGAGACGTATAGTGAGGGCTTGTATGACAAGCTTCATCTGAAAGGCCCAAAAAAAGATTACATGTTCAGAATAGATGCTCCTGAAAGAGCCGCTGAGGCGAAGATGCGTTCTGTTAATATTGGTGCTCTTTTAGGCCTTGATGAGTGGCGCCGTGAATCTTTTATCACAGGACTTCATGCCGATTATCTTCAAAATAAGTATACAGATATGGAGGTGAGTGTCTCTTTCCCGAGAATGCGCCCGCATACTGGTGCTTATGAGCCTGAATTCCCTGTGAATGACAAAAACCTTGTTCAGATTATTATGGCTTTAAGGCTTTATATGCCACGGGCGGGAATCACTATTTCAACACGGGAAAAGGCTGATTTCAGAGATAATGTTGTGAATCTTGGGGTTACGAAAATGTCTGCTGGTGTAACAACAGCTGTGGGTGGACATACTGAAGAAGAAGAAAGCACAGGACAATTTGAGATTTCGGATGAGAGATCTGTGGAGGAAATGGCGGTTTCGTTGAGGCAAGCCGGCTTTCAGCCAATATACAAAGACTGGCACCCCTTGGGTTGAGATTCCAAAAGAACGCCAATAGCTGCGTTGCTCATCACTTGATGTAGCTCCGCTACTACTGCGTAATGAGACGCCTTGCTCTTGACGCTCTTTTGAAAGCTCAAGGGCAGACAAATTTTTTGAGAAGCTAAGATATTAGACTTATGAATAATTTTGAGATTGGGATTAAAAAATATTTAAAGGAAGATGAGCTTGAGAAGATTCGGAAGGTTCGGGTTGGAATTGCCGGGGCTGGGGGATTGGGGTCAAATTGCGCGGTTAATCTTGTCAGGTGTGGTTTTTGTAGGTTTGTGATTGCGGATTATGATGTTGTTGATGGGTCAAACTTGAACAGGCAGTTTTTCTTTAATGAGCAGGTTGAGAAATCGAAAGTTGAAATGCTGAAGGAAAATCTTGAGAAAATTAACCCTGACGTTGAGATTACTGTTGTTGAAAAGAAAATAGAAAAAAACAATATCAAAGAATTTTTTGAGAACTGTGATGTGATTGTGGAGGCTTTTGATGAAGCCTCATATAAGAAGATGATTGTTGAAACCTATATGAAGAGTGAAAAATTTCTCGTGGCGGCATCTGGAATGGGTGGTTTTGGCAACAGCGATAATATCGTGACAAAAAAAATCAGGGATAATTTTTATATCGTGGGTGATTTTGTTTCGGAAGTAAATGAAAACTGCCCGCCTCTTTCACCGTCTGTGAATATTACAGCGGCAAAACAGGCAGATGTAATTTTAACATATATTCTTAGAAAATCAAAAGGGGCTAACAATGAGTGTTCTTGATACTGATTTGTATTGTCTGACTGCAGAGGAATTTTCCTGCGGGAGAGGCAATATAGACGTTGTAAAAGAGATGATCAATTCAGGGATCAAACTTATCCAGTATCGTGAAAAAGAGAAAAACATACTGGACAAATACTCTGAATGTCTGGAAATCAGAAGATTGACAAAAGATGCAGGCGTTACATTTATTGTAAACGACCATGTTGATCTGGCAATGGCTGTAGGTGCCGATGGACTGCATGTGGGGCAGGATGATCTTCCGATTTCGGTAATAAGAGAAATTACCGGTGGCAAAATTTTTATCGGCCTTTCCACTCACTCACCTGAACAGGCTCAAAAAGCAGTAAAAGACGGTGTTGATTATATTGGTGTCGGACCTGTTTTCAAAACCTACACTAAAAAAGATGTTTGTGACCCTGTTGGGTTTGAGTATCTGGAATATATAGTCAAAAATATTGACCTGCCCTTTGTTGCTATCGGGGGGATCAAGGAAGATAACGTAAAAGAAATTGTAAAACGGGGTGCAAAATGCGTTGCAATGGTTACTGAAATTATTGGCGCTGATAATATAGGCAGTAAAATAAATTCAATCAGAAAACAAATGAGTATTTAAATAGATAAGGAATTATAAAATGAATTATACAACACAGATGGATGCAGCAAGAAAAGGTATTATCACAGAGCAGATGAAAATTGTTGCTGAAAAAGAAAAAATGGATATCAACAGGTTGATGTCTCTTATGGCAGAAGGCAAAGTAATCATCCCTGCAAATAAAAACCATAAAAGTCTTGACCCCGAAGGTGTGGGTGAAGGCTTAAGAACCAAAATAAATGTAAATCTTGGGATTTCAAAAGACTGCTCCAATGTTGATGTCGAGCTTGATAAGGTTAAAAAGTCTCTTGAACTTAAAGCCGAAGCAATTATGGATCTTAGCTGTTTTGGAAAAACAAAGGAATTCAGACGTAAACTTATTGATATGTCACCGGCAATGATTGGTACTGTTCCAATGTATGATGCCGTTGGTTTTTATGACAAAGATCTTAAAGATATCACCGTTGACGAGTTTTTTAAGGTGGTTGAAACACATGCAAAAGACGGTGTCGATTTTGTAACAATTCATGCGGGACTTAACAAACATACTGCATCGAAGGTTGCAAAAAATGAAAGATTGATGGGTATTGTCTCAAGAGGTGGTTCTCTACTCTATGCATGGATGCATTTAAATGATGCTGAAAACCCTTTCTATGAGCATTATGACAGATTGCTTGATATTTGTGTTGAGTATGATCTAACGTTGAGCTTAGGCGACGGCTGTCGTCCCGGCGGTTTAAAAGATTCCACCGATGCCTGTCAGGTTGAAGAGTTGATTGTTCTGGGTGAGCTGACAAAAAAAGCATGGGAAAGAAATGTTCAGGTAATGATCGAAGGTCCTGGCCATATGGCTCTCAACGAAATCACCGGTAATATGATGCTTGAGAAAAGACTCTGTCACGGTGCTCCTTTTTATGTACTGGGACCATTGGTAACAGATGTTGCCCCCGGATATGACCACATCACAAGTGCCATCGGCGGTGCAATTGCAGCGGCAAACGGTGCTGACTTTCTTTGCTACGTTACTCCTGCAGAACACTTAAGACTACCGGATCTGGATGATATGAAAGAAGGTATTATTGCAACAAGAATTGCGGCCCATGCTGCAGATATAGCAAAAAACATCCCCGGAGCGAGAGACTGGGATGACAATATGAGTCAGGCAAGAAGAGACCTTGACTGGGAAAAAATGATTAACCTTTCGATTGACCCTGAAAAGGCAAGGCGATATAGAGAGAGTTCAAAGCCGGAACATGAAGACAGTTGTACTATGTGCGGTAAAATGTGTGCTGTAAGAAATATGAACAGAATTCACGAAGGGAAAGATATTCAGCTTAACGATTGATGGCGTCGTAAAAAGCCCCACCTACTTCGCTTTAGTGATTGGCCAGACTTTTGACGTACGACATGTACTACTTCAAGCCTGGTCAATCACTAAAGCTTGTATATGGGACCTTTTCCTTAGCCATCTAAAAACTTTTTTACAGGAGCATCAACGGTTAGGCAGGATAATTATGCAGAAAAGAAATTCCATTTTATGCCCGAATTGCAGAAAACTGATCAGTGCTGATGAATCAATGTGCCCATATTGTAACATATTAAGACCGGGCTCAAAGTTCAAAAACAATGCCGTCATCACTGGGCTATCAGACCCAAAAAAACTCGCGATGGCAATTATTTGGCTAAATGTTGGAATGTATTTTCTATCTCTCGTATTTAGTGGAAAAGAAATCGGTTTCACCATGAACCCGTTTGGGGCCCTGTCACCTTCCGGTGACAGCATCATTACATTAGGCGCAACTGGTGTTATTCCAATCAATCATGATGGTAAATGGTGGACTCTCTTGTCCGCCAATTATCTACATGGCAGCCTGCTGCATATTTTCTTTAATATGATGATGTTCTGGCAGCTCGTTCCGATGGTTATAAGAGAATACGGCACCCACAGGATGATCTCAATTTATACCATCGGCGGAATTGCCGGGTATGTTTTTTCTTATCTTTCCGGGACCTATTACTCTCTTGGTGCTTCAGCTTCTGTCTGTGCACTTGTTGGATGCCTTCTCTATTTCGGTAAAAGCCGGGGTGGGATTTATGGCCAGGCACTGTACAAACAACTTTCAGGCTGGGTTATTTCCCTTGTGATTTTCGGTATACTGATTCCAAGAATCGACAACTGGGCCCATGGCGGTGGTATTATTGCAGGTATTGCTCTTGGCTGGCTGTTGGGTTATGAAGAAAAGATCCGTGAAAAAATGTTTCATAAAACACTTGGAACTGTTTGCGCTGTTTCTACAATTTGCGTTCTTATCTGGGCTGTCACTTCCGGTGTATGGGTCATGCTGCAATAGTTAAAGGAATAAAGATGAAATCAACAACTATACATAAATCGTTTCTACTGTTTCTGGCTGTTTTGTTAATTCCACTGGCCAACTCTTATTCTGAGCCCGAAAAATCAAATAAAGAAAAAATATATGAAATATACAAAGACTATCAGAAAAATTTTACGGAGGTAAAAGACATCAACGCCGCAGAAGCAATCAAAGAAAGTAATGACGGTAACGTTATCTTTGTTGATGTTCGAACTGAAGGGGAATTTTCTGTTTCCACTCTGCCAAAAGCTGTCACAAAAGAAGATTTTTTAAGAGACAAGGAATTATATAAGGATAAAAAAATAATCGCATACTGTACTATCGGTTACCGTAGTGGTCTTTTTGCTGCTGAGATGGAAAAAACAGGGATAACCGTCTACAATCTTTCCGCCGGTATTCTCGGCTGGACTCATGAAAGCGGTAAAGTATACGATTCCAGAGGAATTGTTCAACGTATTCATGTCTACGGCAAAGACTGGGATTATGCACCAGAAGGGTTTGAAACAATGACCTTTGGACTACTTGAAAAAATTATGAATTAAGATTAACATAATTTTCTTTATATCAACGTATTCAGTATCAACTAAAAAGGAGAGTTATTAAATGAAAATCACTAACTATAAGAGATTCAACTATCTAACTGTTTTGGTACTTTTGACTTTAGTTGTTGTGGCTGGATGTACAAAAACACATGGTTTATATGCTCTAAATAAAGGTGATGATGTAGCAATTATTAAACCTGTTTATGGTAGCAGAATTATAAAAATTGATGACACGCCTATAGATATTATTCCAGATGGTTTCTGGGCATTTAATAATTCTAAACCTAAATATTCATCAGTCTCTATCTTACCTGGCCCTCATAAAATTGCTGTTATCGTTGAAGACTTCGATAATGATCCTGTTTTTTTTATTGAAGGCGATTTTCAAAAGAACAAACTCTATATAGTAAAATTTAACGTTACTGATCGAATAAAAAGAAGGAATACCTGGGTTGTTAATGTTTGGATAGAAGATTCTGAAACGGGTAAAATAATCAGTCAAGTCATAAAAAAAAACTTAAGGAAAACTCAAGAGCATATGAGGGAAATAAATAGACACAGTATATAAATATATTAACTGAAGTTCCGGTACCTGACTATTATCCCCTGAATTGTTTTTTTAGTCTTCGTTTTAATTGCAATCGATTCAAATATGTAAGTGGTGATCTCGAAACTTTATGTTTACCAGCAAGTGTTTTTTCAGGCTCAAACAGATAGTCCAGAAGATGAAAAGCCTTATTTTTTTTCCCAAGAAAATTAATACAGCCTGCACAATAGCTTAACAAGGAAGTTCTGACGGTTTCTAAAGATCTTTTTTCTGTCCAACCCGATGCTAACTGTGGATTAATACAGGCAACAGAGCCACCCTCACCACAGCAGAATGTTTTAGTACCTGTATGTTTGGGTTCAACAATCGTAAGTCCGTTTTTATGAGCAAGATTTCTAACTGAGCGCTGAATATTTTTGTTAAAACGAATAACGCAGGGGTCATGAATGGTGCAATACCCCTTTGGAGAGGAACCTGATGTAAATCCGTATTCTTCCATAACTTCATAAACACTGGTTGTTTTCAGACCGGAAGAGTATGTTGAAAATACCTTATAACAGTTAGGGCATGCCACGATAACATTCTTAACCCCTTTGTTTTTAAGGTACGTCGTCATCTTAGAAAACATCCTGATAAAATAGCCCTGTCTGCCAAGGTCATGGGACGGTTTCGTACAGCAGTCAAGAACAACACCCATTGATGGCATTTTCTCTTTTAGATAAGCCAGGGTTTTTAATGTTTGGGATGGGCGTGTTCCTGCAAGTGCGCATCCCGGAAAAAATACGGTATCGCAGTTTTTAGGCAGTAAATACAGAGAGTATTTT
>JQIA01000328.1_pt1 | contig 23285 bp, 20 predicted proteins | sample 811431 | NCBI WGS metagenome assembly JQIA01 (sample SAMN02998118, study PRJNA258478) | marine sediment metagenome | biome: marine; feature: seafloor; material: sediment; isolation source: oil-polluted sediment collected from 3 locations (0.5 km, 0.7 km and 0.9 km)... | place: USA: Gulf of Mexico ...
TAGTCACCTTGGCACTGAATTATCTTAGCCTGCGGATCGTTAAAAAGTATCGGGAACAATATGACTAATCCAGACATCGGTTTTTTAAAGGGGCAAAAGCATCTGACCCGCCGCCACCGCGCCGAACAACGGTTTCAGTGGATGGGGCGTGCTGCAATTGCAGTATCTTTGGCATTCTTGGCATTTATGGTCGTGTCCATTTTCTGGCAAGGTAAAGGTGCGTTGATGACGACAAAAATCGCATTAACCGTCGACTTGTCGACAGAAATGATAAACTCCACCAATATCAAAGGCGCAAGTTTTGACAAGATCATCAAACTGGCCCTGCGCCTAGAGTTTCCGGAAGCGACAAAACGCAAACAAAAGAAAAAGCTTTATGGGTTGGTTAGTTCCGACGCAGGCTTTCAGTTGCGGGATCAAATACTGGAAAACCAGGCGCTACTGGGCAAAGATCAAACCATCTGGGTCAGCGCATCGGATGATGTAGATATGTTGATGAAAGGCCAGATTGATCGCGACAAGCCACAAAACAGCCGCCGTCTGGATGACCAGCAAATTGCTTGGGTAGATGCGTTATCTGTTAAACGTGTGTTCAACACGGGTTTCTTTACCAACGGGGACAGCCGAGAGCCAGAGTTAGCAGGGATTCTAAGCGCCTTGGTTGGCTCTGCCTTATCCTTGTTGATTTGTTTTGCCCTGTCTTTCCCGGTCGGCCTCATGTCGGCGATCTACCTGGAGGAATTCGCCAAGAAAGGCCGCTGGTCTGATCTGATTGAAATCAACATCAACAATCTTGCCGCAGTTCCGTCTATTGTCTTTGGCCTGCTCGGCCTATCTATTTTTCTGAACATTTTCGGGCTGCCACGCTCATCCCCGCTTGTGGGCGGCATGGTTCTGTCACTGATGACCCTGCCGACTATCATTATCGCCGCGCGCGCCAGCCTGCGCGCAGTGCCACCGTCCATTCGCGAAGCTGCCCTTGGTATGGGCGCCAGCCCGGTGCAGGTGACTTTTCATCATGTTGCACCACTTGCGATGCCCGGGTTTCTGACAGGAACAATCGTTGGTATGGCGCAGGCATTAGGTGAAACCGCCCCGCTTTTGATGATCGGTATGGTCGCTTTTATTGTTGATATCCCTAATAGTATTATGGAACCGGCAACCGCCTTGCCTGTGCAGATATTTCTATGGGCAGACAGCCCCGAACGGGGCTTTTTGGAAAAAACATCCGCAGCCATAATCGTGCTTTTGGTCTTTCTTGTGCTGATGAACATCATCGCGATTATCCTGCGAAAAAAATACGAAACAAGGTTTTAGAAATGCAAAAAACACCCCTAATTACAACTAAAAACGTTGATGTTTTCTACGGTGCCAAGCGGGCTTTGGATAAAATCACGCTTGGTATTCCAGAGTATAAAGTCACATCCTTAATCGGGCCATCTGGTTGTGGCAAGACAACATTTTTGCGCTGCATCAACCGGATGAACGACCTTGTCGATATTTGCCGTGTTGAGGGGCAGATCAAGATCGCGGGGCAGGATATTTACGCCCCGGAAGTTGATGTTGTCGCTTTGCGTGCACATGTCGGCATGGTGTTTCAAAAGCCAAACCCATTTCCAAAATCGATTTTTGACAACGTTGCTTACGGGCCAAAAATACATGGGCTGGTCAAGACTAAAAACGATATGGAAGAAGTGGTTGAATGGTCTTTGCGCAAAGCTGGCCTGTGGGAAGAAGTTAAAGACCGTTTGAATGAAGCCGGCACGGGACTGTCAGGCGGGCAACAACAACGTTTGTGCATAGCGCGCGCCATTGCGGTGAAGCCAAAGGTAATTTTGATGGATGAGCCTTGTTCGGCGCTTGATCCGATTGCCACTGCTATTATCGAAGAATTGATTGATGAATTGCGCAAAAAATTTACCATCATCATTGTGACCCATTCGATGCAACAAGCCGCGCGCGTTTCCCAACGTACTGCGTTTTTTCATATGGGTAATCTGGTAGAAAGCGGGGCCACAAAGACGCTTTTCACATCACCTCAAGATGAGCGCACACAAAACTATATCACTGGACGGATCGGATAGAAAATCATCATGGAAAACACCCATATTGTTACGCGGTTTGACAAAGACCTGAATGAGATCGAAACCCTGTTGGTGACAATGGCCGATATGGTTGCAACACAGATCAAGCAATCTGCCCAGGCATTGCAAAACGGTGATGCGGAATTGGCCAAGGCAGTATCCAAAGGCGATAGTGCCATTAACAAGCTGGAAGAGCGCATTGATAAAAAAGCCATCCGCCTGATTGCCTTGCGCCAACCTATGGCCGAAGATTTGCGCAGTGCTATCACAACCTTGAAAATATCGACAAGCCTTGAACGCATGGGCGATTATGCCAAAATCTTGTCTTACCGTGTGCATCAGGTTGATAATTTTACAGCTATAAAGCCCGTCTTGCGCAGTATTGTCGAAATGTCTGATAAAGTAGCCGCCATGCTGGATATGGTCATGGAAGCATACGTCAACCGCGACCTGGAAAAGGCGCAAAAAGCGCGGGAAGCGGATCAAGAGATCAACGACAAAACCGATGCTTTGTTTCGCGAGCTTCTGACCTATATGATGGAAAATCCGCGTAACATTGAACCCTGCACACATCTGTTGTTCATCTCCAAAAACCTTGAACGCTCAGGTGATCAGGTGACCAATATTGCAGAACAGGTGCATTATCTGATTACAGGTGAATTATTGGAAGAATAGTTTAAAGAGTGTAGCGGGGTTTGCGCATTCATGCGTAATCAAACTTGTTGGTTAATGTCTGCTTTTAGCAAGTCACCGCTGCAATTTCCTATTCTTACTATATGTCCGCAAAGGGCCGTTCACGCCTTCTATTTGCACGTTTAATTTCCTTTGAGAACGTGATTCTATTCATTCAAATTCAATTGAAGGAAGGATGAACATATCATGTTGGGCGAACTGGGAAAATTTGGGGATCAACGGTTAGATAGGTGTGGGTCTGACTTTCTTGAACGCATGATCGGACGGAAGAGTACCTGCCTTCGATAACTGGCAGGAGGGCGTAGGCATGATGTTGTTCGGTTCGGTCGATTTCTTGCAAACCCGCGTGTGACCGTGGACAGGATTATAAAGGGATGGGGTGAACGCACCAGCCCGACCTGTTACGGGCGGCATATTCTAGCAATACAGGATGTCAGTCAGTTCAATTTCAGCACCACGGCAACACACCACAGGGGACTGGGTGCACGGCTTGTTGTGCATGTTATGCTCGCGATACACCTACAGAAGAGACAAAAAATCCCGTGGGCCAAACGCTTCAGCCTATCAGCTCGCTTTGCCCTAAACACCGGAACGTAAGTGTGACAAGACCAGTTAATTTAATGCGCTCTTTGCTGCCGTCACCAAAGCGTGATGAATAGATCCAGCTGTAGACCGCGGCCCGTAGACGCTGAAATGGTCACTTGCGCGGCATAAGACAAAGCAACCAGAATGTTCCAAAGATGTGCGTGAAACAGCACCTTTTTTCATCACCCGTGTATCCAAGATACAAAGCCGTTCAAACACCTCTGAGCAACTTTCGCCTGTCAGATCAAACCGCACAAAACCGTCGGTTTGTTCAGTCACGGAAGCGGTTTGCTTTAAGCTTTTAACAAGCATATCCGCAAGCAATTCATGTTGGGCAATCGGCGCCTCAACAAAATACTGGTTCGGGCTTGTCCAAAACACGTTAATATTATTTTTTTCAGTACTTTTAGCAGGCTTTGGCAGGGCCATGCCCATTGCTTCTTTAAATGCTGTCGCCAGTGACCCTTCACTATCTTTGCACGCCGCGATCGAGGCAATGGCCCAATTCGGGCATTCGGTGATTGTCAGGCTGCCTATAATGTCAACCTGTGGTTCTGAACCGCCTAGCGCGGTGATGGCTTTAAGATTATGCACGAAGCCGTTCCCCTTCTGGATCAAAGAAATGCATACTAACCACTTCCAATAGAACTTCTTGATTTTGCAATGGATTTACTGCGCGCAGGATTTCCCCTTTGCGGTTGCTGCCATCTTTTAAAAAGCCAAGCCCAATAGAGCTGCCCAAGGTTGGCGAGTATGCGGCCGATGTGATGTAACCTTGATCAGTTTGCGCGTTCACGTCACCTGTTTCTTTCATCAAATGTGAACCTGCTACCACGGGTTCTTTTGGGTCAACGGGCCGTAGCCCAACTTGCACCAGCGCGTCAGTTCTATTCAAGCCTTCACGTTTTGACATGGTTGACCCGATACTGTCTTTTATCTTTGAGACCATACGGCCCATGCCCAAGTTCAGTGCGGTGGTTGTGCCGTTCAATTCATTGCCGGTCGCATGGCCTTTTTCAATACGCATAACACCCAAAGCTTCAGTGCCGTAAGGGGTTGCATCAAACTCTTTACCCTCATCCATTAACGTACGCATTAGCGCGTTGCCGTAGCGTGTGGGCACAGCAATTTCAAATGCTAACTCACCTGAGAACGAGATTCTGAACAACCGCGCACGCAGACCACCGCAAACTGTAATGCTGCCGCATCCCATGAATGGAAAAGCTTCATTTGAGATGTCAAATTCCGGGTCAACAATTTTTTGTAACAGTTTGCGCGCATTCGGCCCTGCCACCGCAAATTGTGCCCAGGCTTCGGTGGTAGAAATCAGTTGTACATCCATGTCAGGCCACAGGCATTGGCGGCAAAATTCCATGTGTTTGTAAACATTTACTGCATTTGCGGTGGTGGTGGTGACAATAAAGTGACTTTCTGCCAAACGTGCCGCGGTGCCGTCATCCATCACGATGCCGTCTTCGCGTAACATCAACCCGTATCGGGTTTTTCCAACCGCAAGTTTGCCGAACCCGTTACAGTAAATTTTATTCAAAAAGATGGCGGCATCTGCGCCTTGTACATCAATTTTACCCAATGTGGTGACATCGCAAATACCTACGGACTTACGAGTAGCGATCACCTCACGGTCGACAGACACGCGCCAATGGGTTTCGCCTGTTTTCGGGTACCATTGGGCGCGTAGCCAATTGCCAACTTCTACGAAGGCAGCCCCATGCTCTTCGGCCCAAACATGGCTTGGGGTTTTGCGTACAGGGTGAAAATTCTTGCCCACGGCGCGCCCACCGAATGTGCCAATGGGAACTGGCGTGTAAGGGGGGCGGAAAATTGTGGTGCCGACTTCTGGGATTGATTTACCTGCCAGTTCAGCCATGATCGCAAGGCCACCCATGTTAGAGGTTTTACCTTGATCCGTGGCCATGCCCAGCGTGGTGTAGCGTTTCAGGTGTTCAACAGAGCGAAAGTTTTCTTGATGCGCCAGTTTTACATCTTTCACAGTTACATCGTTTTGCTGATCTAACCATGCGCGGCCTTTGCCGGACTTCACATGCCAGAAAGGTTGCAGGTTTACAGGGGCATCTTCAGCTTTTGGTAGTTTTACGACTTTGGCATCGATGCCAAGATCTTTCAATGCAGATGCGGCAGCTTTGGCGCCACTGCTTAAAGCGCCTGCGGTTGAAAAGATACCTGCGGCGGCACCTGCAACAGATAAGCCTGCCGGCCCGTCTTTACCAGGAATAAAGGCGGCAATTTTTGGATCCCATTCTGGGCGGCCACGTTGGTGGCTGCTGATATGGACGTTGGGGTTCCAGCCCCCAGATACGCCTAATGCCTCGCATTGCACATGGCGTTTTGAGCCATCTGCTAGTTGCACAGTCAGCTGCTTTACGCCTAAGCGGCCAAATGTATCGATGATTTGTGCCCCAGCCAGAACCTCGGCTTTCGAGGAGCTAGGGGGGGTAGGTCGGGTATCAATAATCGCTGAGATATTTACGCCTTTGGCCATTAGGTCTGTCGCAGTGCGGTGGCCGTCATCATTGTTCGTGAAAATTGCCACTTCCTGTGCCGGCGTGGCTGCCCAGCGATTGGCGTAAGACCGGATTGCACTTGCCAGCATGATACCTGGACGGTCGTTGTTTTCAAACGCTATGGGTCGTTCAATCGCCCCTGCGCAAAGCAAGGTGCGTTTAGTATAGATACGCCACATGATTTGACGAGGCTTATCTGGAGCAGGGACAGCAAGGTGATCAGATACCCGTTCAACCGCGCCGTATATGCCGTGGTCAAATGCGCCTATTACGGTGGTGCGCGGCATGATGCGCACATTTGGCAAGCTGTTTAATTCGGTCAAACTAGTGGTAATCCAGTCAGCGGCGAGAGCATCATCCAACGTGTAAGTTTCCGCGTTCAGACGCCCACCTATAGCGAAATCCTCATCTGCTAGAATGATGTTTGCGCCTGCACGCCCTGCAGTCAGGGCTGCGGCCAGCCCTGCGGGGCCAGCCCCTATAATCAGCATATCGCAATGCAAGAAACCTTTGTCATAACTGTCAGGGTCATCGTGCATTGATAATGAGCCAAGACCCGCGGCTTTGCGGATAATGGGTTCATAAACTTTTTCCCAGAACATGGCGGGCCACATGAAAGTTTTGTAGTAAAACCCTGCTGTCAGGAAATTGGAAAACCGATCGTTGATCGCCATGGCGTCAAAGTGCAGTGATGGCCAGCGGTTTTGGCTGTTAGCCGTCAAACCGTCATAAAGTTCAGCCGTGGTGGCACGGGTGTTGGGTTCTTGGCGTGCACCAGTGCGCAGTTCGACAAGAGCATTTGGTTCTTCTGAACCCGCTGTTAGCGGCCCGCGTGGGCGGTGATATTTAAACGAGCGGCCCATCAAGCGGACATTGTTGGCCAAAAGGGCAGAGGCCAACGTGTCACCTTGGCACCCAAGGTAGGATTTGCCGTCAAAAGTGAAGTTAAGCGGCTTCTTGTGATCGATCAGACCACCTGTCAAACGGTTCACTTGGGTCATTTGCTGTTTCCCATTGTGCGAGCAACATCACTGGCCAGCTCAACTTTTGAAATTTCATGGGTTAATGTGTTACGCGTTACAACAAGCCAACTGCGATCACCTTGTTCGTGATACCAAAGTTCGCGATGCACACCTGCGGGATTATTACGCAAGTATGTGTAGTCATGGAATTTTTCAGCAGCATCTTCTGCTTGCCAATCGGGGCGGTTCAAAAGTGAAACATCACCTAGGTAAGTGAATTCTTGTGCATCGCGCGGGCCAAGTATGGGATGGTTTATAATCATATCAATGCAAATTGGGCTGAGCACCCATTCCTTTTTCGTCGATCATATAACCGCGTTGGAAACGATCTAACCGGAATGCGGTCGCAACTTCATGTGGCGCGTCTTTGGCCAGTAAATGGGCAAAGCAATAACCAGAAGCAGGCGTGGCTTTGAAGCCACCATAACACCAGCCGCCATTGAAATAGAGCCCGTCAATATGGGTTTTATCGATGAAGGGGGAGCCATCCATCGACATGTCCATGACCCCGCCCCACATGCGCAGCAATCGTGCGCGCCCGATCATTGGCATGATCGCCATGCCGCTTTCACAGACATCTTCAACCACGGGCAGGTTGCCGCGCTGGGCGTAAGTATTGTAGCCATCAATATCGCCACCAAATACCAGCCCGCCTTTGTCTGATTGGCTGACATAGAAGTGGCCAGCACCAAAGGTGATAACGCCTGGGATAACTGGTTTTAAGCCTTCGGATACAAACGCTTGCAATACATGGCTTTCAATTGGTAGGCGCATATCTGCTTTGGCCATCAAGCGGCCGGATGAGCCAGCAACGGCGCTGCCGATTTTAGTGGCACCGATGAAACCACGAGAGGTTTCAACGCCCAGACATTTACCGCCTTGGATACGAAATCCTGTGACTTCACAGTTCTGGATGATGTCAACGCCGCGTTGATCAGCGCCGCGTGCATAGCCCCAAGCCACTGCATCATGGCGCACAGTGCCGCCGCGCCGCTGGGCCAAGCCGCCTTTGATCGGGAAGCGGGCATTGTCGAAATTCAGGAATGGCAGTTCAGCACGTAATTGATCGGCCGACATATATTCGGCATCAGCTCCGTTTAAGATCATCGCATTGCCGCGCCGGATAAAAGCATCACGCTGCCCGTCTGTATGTACAAGATTCAAAATGCCGCGCTGGCTGACCATTGCATTATAATTGAAATCCTGTTCCAGCCCTTCCCAAAGCTTCAAGGAAAATTCATAGAACGGTCCATTACCATCCAGCATATAATTTGAGCGAATAATAGTGGTATTACGGCCTACATTACCGCCGCCGATCCAACCTTTTTCGAGGACTGCAATATTTTTTTGCCCAAATTCCTTGGCCAGATAATAAGCGGTTGCCAAGCCATGACCACCACCACCGATAATGATTATATCGTAATGTGGCTTTGGTTCAGGGTCGCGCCATTGTGGACCCCAGCCTTTGTGGCCCATCAAAGCCTCTTTAATAACTTTAAAACCTGAAAAACGCATGAGGGATCATCCTTGTTCTTAACGCTAAGTTATAAAAACAGAATGTCCAAGTCCCTACCATTTCCGACAGTGATGGTTTTTTATCCGACATATAATGAGGTCAGAAATATTAAACTAATCTACTGATTAATAGGCAAAACTAAGCATACCAGTCAAAGTCATAACTAGACTAAGGCAATCTGTATTATTTACCGAAAACCATCCCAAACACTATTGGCCAACACCATAGTGTTTGGACTAGCTTGCAATGTGTTAGATTAGAACTGTTTTTCGTAATGTCTCATCTGTAGTAAAAAGCCTTTCAAAATCTGGATAGAGTTGAATAACATAATTCACAGCTACTTATGAATGAGTTCACTGCCTTTGGCGTAGAGAAGAGGTTTGCAACATGTTGCAAAGGTTCTGAGGTGGAAATTGCATAAGATGATCTACCTCTTCTCCTCGTATCCAGACCATCCATTCTTCAAATAGGTTTGCACCATCCACACCTTTCCACATACCCGGTTCTACATGTGTATATCCTTCCCGGGCAGCTAAACCTTTACAGGCGATAAGTGGAAGCATGAACCCAAATATAAAATCCGGAGACCATTGCATATACGCGAGTGCCAACATGAAACGGGTTAGAATAGCAACTAAACTCCCGCCACTGTGGCGCTTGGCCCCTGGCCGCATCCAAAGTTCACCATGATAGACAACTCTTTCACCTGTCATGCTTGCGCTTTTTTGTAAAAATTCGAAAGATTTCGCCTGCGCTTGATTGATATTGGGAGGTTGGTAAATAAGTCGGTGCTTTTGTAAATGATCGGTTAAGTTGGAATTTGAGAGATCAAGGAGGCGCATAGCCTGCGTGTGGATAATTTGGCCATTAGAATCCAGCCCCTTTACCCAAAAGCCATTTGTCGGCTCAATGTAGGAACAGCCGGCATCAAATGCTGGCCCCAATGGTGGGCGATCCGATTGTGTGCGGCGTAGTTCGCGAAACTCTTCGAAATCTGTACAAACTTCAACGTGAACGCCTTGTTCTTTGATAAGGGTGTCAATTTCCATGATATATTTATGCTGTGCGTAAAGTTTTTGGACAGACATACTAATACTCCTTTGCTAGGTGGGTTACTTTTGCAAAGGTATTAGATGTTGGTATAGTCTAAAACTGTTAAGTAAAAAAAAATGTTTTCTTTAATATTTTCTTTAAATATCAAACTCCATAAGTAATTTATCAGTCATTTGGGGGATGTCTTCATTGTCTAGCCCAAGGATATTGATGTTATTTGTACGTGTAACAATAAGGCCTATCGCCTGTTGATTGTCTGGATAAACGCAACTGAACATAAGCTTTTGAAAACTGACAGGCTCAGGTTTGCCACCTGTTTTGCGTGGTATTTGGGCAAAAACATGGTCTAACCGTACGCCGCCATGCCTGTATAATTGGGAATATGCTTTGGTTGCGAATTTATCAAATTCCCGCCCTGCTGGATCTTCAGATGAAAATTGGCCAATCCCGCTTTTCGCCCACTCCCAGCCGAACCATGTTGCATAAGATGATTTTTCACCAATATGTGTGCAAATCCACCCCCCAGCGCTTTTGCGGTAGATCATCATATATGGTTTTATCGCCAACATATGCGGGCTTTCTATCTGAAAGCGGGAATTCGCCCAAGCCAGAAAACTTTTTTGCAAGATTGATGTGCCGTCGATCCACAGTCGATTTAACGGGTGTTGCTGGCTGTGAAAATCATGACCGCGGTCATCTTTGTAACTTGCCCTATTTAACCCATCAATTACGTCGTTTTTAAATTGATACCCACCTAACAAGGATTCTGTTTGATCAACAATATCTTCGACTTCGGGTAAAAATTTTCGCCCAGCATCGGTAAGCTCATACTTGTGGTTTCTTACAGCAATGAGCTTTTGGCCTTTTGTCTGTTCAAGAGTATCAATATGTCGGCGCACAGTTTGTCGGGTTATATCTAACTGCGTTACGGTTTCTGACATTTTTTGCGTGCGCGAAAGCGTAATATAGGTTTGAAACATATCAACTGAAATTCTCTTCATGGTTGTTATTTGCATAAGCTGAGAAGCATATCAACATTTATATGTTAGATAAATAGAACAGGTGCTGTACTAAAAATATGTCGTATATGTAAACAATATGTAACTTAATTTAATAAAAACAGATAGTTAGTGCATTTTATTACTTGATATTAAGAAGGATTCAATGTTCTTGTTAAGAGAGTAATACAATAACGCAAGCAAATCACCGTTGGATGGTTGAGGGGAGGAACTCAACTATTTCAAGTATAACGGGAAGATAAGGGTAGGTTAAAAATGACAAGTATCAATCTTAGCGCAAATTTCATAGATCGGCATGTTGGTACCCGTGCACGAGGATTGCGTTTGCAGCGCGGGATATCACAATCGGAATTGGCTGATGAACTAGGAGTTTCATTTCAACAAGTGCAAAAATATGAAACTGGAGCCAACAGAATATCTGCCAGTAAGCTTTATACTATTTCCCAAGTGCTGGAAGTTAAGCCTTGTTATTTCTTTGACGGGCTGGATGATGATTCCGACAATCTGGATACGGTGGAACTTGATGTGGATGCGGCGCGCATCGCGGCTTTGATTTCTAAAGTATCTAGCAAAGAAGCTCGAGCGTGCTTGCGAGAGCTTATTAAACTCATAACACTACAAGAAACACAAAATTCAAACGGGTAAGAATTTAATTTGGCCAACTGATTTTATGGGGTCTACTTAGAATCTGTTGAAATAATAAGACCTGCCAATTTAAATGAATTTGAGATCCTTATAGTTTAATGTTGGCTTAAGCGGTGATCCGTGTAGGTTTGGTTCCGTAGCATATTTATGTGTCGGTAATTAGCTGATGATTAAGGTGCATTTTATCCGGAGGGCAGGTTGGAAGACATTAAGGTGAGAAAACTGGGTTTTTTGATCTTCCAAGGCTTCCCGATGTCGTGTCTGACATCTATGGTTGAACCCTTACGTGCGGCAAATGAAATTTTAGGGCAGGTCGCATTTTCCTGGGAACTGATTGGTGAAAGCGATGCACGTATCAGCTCTAGCGCCAAGGTCGGGTTTGATCCCGACATAGCTCTGGCCGATGTTGAAACATTGGATTATCTGTTTTTGATGAGTGCGCCGCAATCCAAGTTCGCTAACCCTAGAAATGCTAACGGTGTTTTGCGCCGTCTGGTTCAACATGGTATGCATATAGGCGGTATTAGCGGCGGAGTGTTTCCGCTCGCACGCAGTGGTTTGATGAATGACCACACATGTAGCGTACATTGGTGCTATCAAGCAGCTTTCGAAGTGGAATTTCCTGATATAGAGACTGTTGATGATGTGATATTTTCAGATCGCAAGCGGATAACTGTTTCTGGGGCAGCGGCAGGATTTGACGTGATGCTTAAGTTGATAGAAGAAGAGCTTGGTGCGGAAGTAATGACCGAGGTCGCCTGTTGGTTCCAACATCCATTGGTGCGCGGAGCAGGTGTGCCCCAGCGCATTCCAACAGCCAATTCCAGCAGCACTGACGATATGTTGCCATTGCCTATTCAAAAAGCTGTGCAATTATTTTCTGAAAGTTTTGATGACCCGATCAGTATGACGGAAGTTGCAGATATTGTTGGCCTGTCACCACGGCAGATGGAGCGTAAATTTAAGCAGGTAACCGGGCAAACCCCTATCCGTTATTACCGAAGCAAGCGGATGAAAGCTGCGCGCCAGATGGTGCTGTATTCAGGGGATAATATGTCAAAAATTGCTTTGGCTGTTGGTTATGCTACCACAGCCCCATTGGTGGCTTACTATAAAGAAGAGTTCGGGTGCTCGCCGCAAGAAGATCGTGAGCGTATCAATATGTTCAGGGTTGCGAAAAATGCACCTGTGCCTTCTGTATAAGGAGAAGAAATGACAATCGCAGTGCAAATATTTTGGGGCAGCTTGGTATTGGGAATATGCTCTCTTATTCATATTGGAGTGCTTGTTTGGTCTGTATCTTTGCTTAAAATACTTGGCCCAAAGTTGGCACAATATTCTACCAAAGTTCGTATGGCCGTCTTTCTAAGTAAAGCCTTTGGATTTGTCATTGTATCGCATTCTGTTCAGATCTGGGTATTGGCATTTTCATTTGTCACTATCAGGGCAATTCCAAGCCTGAGTGATGCGGTCTATTTTTCACTGACGACTTATACCACACTTGGTTATGGCGATATTATCCTGGATACGAATTTTCGGGTATATGGTGCGATGGCTTCCGTTACAGGGCTGTTGAATATCGGTTTAAGTACGGCTTATCTGGCAGGGCTTTTAGGCAGGTTACTGCCGTGGGACAAAGCTTAAACCATATCCCCTATGAAGATATAACCAGCACCATAAATTGTTTTGATGATCTTCGGGTTTTGCGGGTCATCTTGTAGTTTGGTTCGCAACCGTGATACCCGAACATCCATCGCGCGTTCAAAATTATCACTGGCTGTCCCACCAAGTTTCTCCAACATGTGATCACGAGAAATTAAACGGTTCGGGGCGGATAGGAATAAGTGTAGTACTTGGGCTTCAGCAAAAGACAGGCTTTGTACTGCGCCTTTAGGAGACGTCAGGATATGTTGATCGAAATCGGCAATCCAACCAGAAAATTTTATGACCCGGTTCGTGGGTTTACTCACATCCACTTTATTGCGGCGCAACAAAGCACGTACACGGGCAACCACTTCTGCTGCTTCAAACGGTTTGGTGATATAATCATCGGCCCCAAGTTCTAACCCGACCACTTTATCTTGTACCATTGATCGGCCGGATATGATGATGATTGCCGCCCCGCTTTCAAGTGCCAGTTTGTTGACTAAAGACAACCCGTCTTTGTCGGGTAGGCCAAGGTCAACGATACACACATGTGGAGACATGGCTCTGATTGCGTGTTCAAATTCTGTGGCCCGCCCGAAGCATTTGGTTTCAAAGCCTGCGTCTTGCAGTGCAACAGATAACATTTCGCGGATTTCAGGCGAGTCATCCAATATCGTGATCAGTTGGGATGGAGCTGTCATAATTGGTCGCTTTCGTGGAATAATGTCGTGATTTGGGTGTCGCTAAAGGGTTTGTGCAGAACTGGAAACGATGCAGATGCAGCTTGTCGCAAGGGGTCGCTGTGGGGCAGGGCGGTGACAATAAAAATTGGGATTTCCATACCTATTTTACGCAGGCTTTTTGCCAGATCAAAACCAGTCATTTCACCTGCCAACATAAGATCTGTTACGATATGGGTCAGATCAGAAATATGACTTAAATTGAGCGCCTCTTCGGCGCTGTTCGTTTCCAGTACGGAATGTCCCATTTTTCGCAAATAATCACGAATGGATTGGCGAATTTCAAGATTATCCTCGACTAATAAGACCAGCCCGGGAACCACCGGTACAGCTTTGATATAGGGGATTCGCATGGTGATAATTGCGCCGCCGCTTTTATGATTTTCGACCCCAACCCGACCACCGCTGATTTTGGCGAAATCAAAGACTGTGGTCAGGCCTAAACCGCGTCCCGCAGAGCCTTTTTTAGTTGTATAAAATGGTGTAAAAACATTCTTAATAGCATCTTCACTGAAGCCATGACCTGTATCTTTAACGATAAATTCAAGCCATTTTTCAATATGTTGCGCGGTTACTGAAATGACACCAGGGCCTGTGATGGCTTCACGTGCATTCAGGATTAAATTTAATAGTGCATCTTGAGTGAAACCTTGGTCTAAGACAACCCTTCCAGAGCCGATTTTATTGTTAATTTTGAGTTCTATAGCTTCGGGTAAGGTTGCGTCTCCCAACCGTTTTAACCCACTGATCAGGTCAGAAAAATCGATGGCGCTTGGGGTTAGAATGCGTTTGGTATTTAGTTGTGACAAACCATCCAATAGTGCTCCGCCGCGCAGTGCCGCAGCCTTTGTTGTCGTGACAATCTCCCGAACATCTACACCCAGATTATCAAGTGATTCTAATTTGTTTTGCTGGCCTAAGATAATCGTTAGGAGATTGGAAAAGTCATGCGCTAAGCCGCTGGTTAATTGTGCAGCTAGTTCACGTCTGCGGGCATGCATCAAAGCACGTCGTGCATTGGCTTCTTCGGTGATGTCCATCGAAAGCAGATAAGCGCCAACCACATGGCCGTATTTATCTCTGTCTGGGGTCAGAGCAACACGTACCTGTTTGCCAAAATCTTTCAGCGTAAACTCAAAAGTACTGGATTGTCCTTTTAAGGCATCAAGGAAATGGGGATATACTTCTTCATAAGCTTCTATGCCTAAGGCTTGTTTAAAGTTTTTACCCAGAATATTCTTGGGGCGATTGGGAATGACCGAATCAAGTTTTTGATTGGTATAGGTATAACAGCCGTTTACATCGACCCGCGCAATGTGGGCCGGGATCATTGAGTTTGTCAGGTTCAAGCGTGATTCAGATGCGATAAGTTCCCTTTTGGTTTGTTCTAAGGCACTAACGGATGCCGTTAACTCGCGGTTGGTTTGTGATAGCTCTTCAGAACGGCTTAACAGTTGTTGTGACAGATCCTTTGAGCGGTCACGCAACAGAGCCTCTTGATTTTTAATATCAGTAATATCCGTATATACTGTCACCCAGCCGCCTTGGCGCAAGGGGCTGCCTTCGATTGAAATACGGGTGCCGTTGGCGCGATCACGCTCAAGATAATGCGGCCGAAACGCTTTGGCTTGTTTTACGCGCTCTTTTACGAATATATCAATATTGTCAACAACACCATAATCGCCTTTTGTAGCAAGGTAACGAATGCAATCTGCAAATGGTTTGCCGAGCTCTACCAGATCGTCGGGCAGATTGAACATATCCTGAAACCGTTGATTGGATACTGTAAGTTTAAGATCCGCATCATAAATTGAAATCGCCTGCTTAATCAGGTTTAAGCCCGATTGGGTCATTTGGGCGATTTCATGTGCGGTTCTGGTCATGGTTATAGTGCTAGCATCCAAAGGCATTATTTGACCAGAGTGATAAAATTCACCCTTGTTACATTTGGTAACATTTCAGAAATAATTCTGCAAAACGTCTATTGCAGGTTAAGCTTGATGAATAACCTAGATTCGGGAAATCTGGGTGCGCCTATTGTGCGTGTGGGAGGAAAGATGACGAATACCAATACTATTGGTGCATTGGACACAGTGCCAAAGCTTTTGGCTCGTAATGCCAAAACTTATGCGAATAAAGTGGCTTATCGCGAAAAAGAATATGGTATCTGGCAAAGCTGGACTTGGGAGCAAACTTGTGAAGAAATTCATAAACTAGCCTTGGGTTTTTTATCTCTTGGAATGGAATCAGGTGATCACGTTGCCATTGTTGGCCGTAATCGGCCGTATTTCTATTGGGCAATGGTTGCGGCACAATCGGTAGGCGCTGTGCCTGTGCCACTTTATCGTGATGCGGTAGCCGAAGAGATGGCTTATGTACTGGATCATTGCACTGCGCGTTTTGTTGTGGCTGAAGATCAAGAACAAGTCGACAAAATGATCGACGTTATGGATGATCTAGATACGCTGGAAGGTATCGTTTTTCTTGATTCAAGTGGAATGCGCAAGTACGATAAATCCGCACTTTTCGATTACCGTGAATTGCAACAAAAAGGTTATGATCAAAAGGCAGATTTACAAAGTGAGCTGGATAAGCGTTTGGCTGCGCAAAATTCTGATACCACATGTGTGATGCTATATACATCTGGCACGACGGGCCGGCCCAAGGGCGTTGTTTTATCGAACCGTAACATCATTGAAACGGCCAAAGCTTCTTGCGAATTTGACCATCTTGTATCAGATGACAGTGTGCTGGCTTACTTGCCAATGGCGTGGGTTGGTGACTTTATCTTCTCAATTGGTCAAGCTTATTGGAGTGGTTTTTGTGTGGGTTGTCCTGAAAGCCAAGAAACCATGCAAGATGATTTGAACGAAGTTGGACCAACATATTTCTTTGCTCCCCCACGTTATTTTGAGGGGCTGCTTACGTCTGTACAAATTCGTATGGAAGATGCTGGTGCATTTAAGCGTTGGCTGTTTAAAACGTTTATGGATCACGCTAAGGACGTTGGGCTAAAACTGCTAGACGGTAAACCCGTTGGCCTTCTTGACCGGATGAAATACAAATTAGGCGATCTTTTGGTGACAGGCCCGTTGAAAAATACCTTGGGTCTAAGCCGGGTGCGCGTTGGTTATACAGCCGGCGAAGCGATTGGGCCCGAATTGTTTGATTTCTACCGCTCGCTTGGGATTAACCTAAAGCAGCTTTATGGCCAAACGGAAGCCAGTGTTTTTATCACTCAGCAAAAAGATGGTGAAGTGCGCGCAGATACGGTTGGTACGCCTTCCCCGGGCGTGGAGTTGCGTATTGCTGATAGCGGTGAAGTTTTTTACCGCTCTGCCGGGGCGTTCGAACGCTACTATAAAAACCCAAAAAGCACTGAAGAAACCAAGGATAAAGAGGGCTGGGTTGCTACAGGCGATGCCGGCTTTATTGAAAATGACAGCGGGCATTTGCGGATTATTGATCGCGCTAAGGATGTGGGTAAATTGCAAGACGGCTCTATGTTTGCGCCGAAATTTGTGGAAAACAAATTAAAGTTTTTCGCTAATATTCTGGAAACCGTGGTGTTTGGTAACGGCAAAGATATTTGTGTCGCCTTTATCAATATTGATTTGACCGCAGTGGGTAATTGGGCTGAACGTAATAATATTGCGTATTCATCTTATCAGGAATTGGCGGCACATCCCCAAGTTTATGGCATGATTCAGGCTAATGTTGAAGAGGCTAATGCTTCGGTTGCTATGGATGAAATGCTGTCGGGTTGTCAAATCACACGTTTCTTGATCTTGCACAAAGAGCTGGATGCTGATGATGGTGAATTGACACGTACACAAAAAGTGCGCCGCAATATTATTGCAGAGAAATACACGGACCTTCTGGATGCGCTTTATGGGGGGGCAGATAGTATTTATACTGAAACTGAAGTGACCTATGAAGACGGCCGCAAAGGGGCGATTACAGCAACATTGGAAATTCGTGATGCGAAAATCTTTGACCGTAAAAAGGTGGCAGCATGAACGCCGTTGACAGCTATATAACCGCAGATGGGCGCACTATTGGCCCTCCTATGATGGAAATGAAAAACATCACTTTGCGTTTCGGTGGAGTTACCGCAATCGAGGATATTTCATTTGATATTCGTGAAGGCGAAGTGCGGGCGATCATCGGGCCAAACGGGGCTGGTAAATCGTCAATGTTGAATGTGATCAACGGCTTTTACCACCCACAAGAGGGCGAGGTTTGGTTTCATGGCAAAAGACGTCATGCAATGAAGCCGCATCAGATCGCAAAGCAAGGTATTGCGCGGACATTTCAAAACATCGCACTGTTTAAAGGTATGTCAACGCTTGATAATATCATGACAGGACGGCTAACGCATATGAAGTCTGGCCTGCTTTCACAAATGGCATGGTGGTCTGGCGCACAAGCCGAAGAGGTCGCTAACCGGGAAGTTGTGGAAAAAGTTATCGACTTTCTCGAAATTCAGGCAATCCGCAAAACTCCAGTGGGCCGTTTACCATATGGGTTTCAAAAGCGTGTGGAATTAGGCCGTGCATTAGCCGCCGAACCAAAATTGTTGCTGCTGGATGAACCGATGGCCGGAATGAATGTGGAAGAAAAAGAAGATATGTCTCGGTTTATTCTGGATGTTAACGATGAGTTCGGAACCACGATTGCGTTGATCGAACATGATATGGGCGTGGTGATGGACATTGCTGACCGTGTTGTGGTGATGGATTACGGCAAGAAAATTGGTGATGGTACGCCTGATGAGGTGCGCAATAATCAAGACGTCATTGACGCATATTTGGGGGTGGCACATGACTGATTTTGTACACATGTTGGTAAATGGAGGCACTTATGTCGGCTAATTTTTATTACGGAATCGAAGTATTCTTGAACGGTATGATGGCCGGCGTGCTTTATTCGCTTGTCGCCTTGGGCTTTGTGTTGATATTTAAAGCATCAGGCATTTTCAACTATGCCCAAGGAGTTATGGCCCTGTTTGCCGCTCTGACGCTTGTGGGCTTTCAAAACGGGCAAATTCCATTTTCGCATCTGATCAACGCTGTTTTTGGTACTAATATTCATCACTTTGGCTGGCATATGCCCGCAATACTTGCGATTATATTCACATTGATGGTGATGATTTTATTTGCCTATCTGGTGGAGAAATACGTGTTGAAACATCTGGTGAACCAAGAACCGATCATTCTGTTCATGGCAACCATCGGCCTCGCTTATTTCATGGAAGGCTTTGGTGACTTGATGTGGGGTGCAGACATCAAAAAATTGGATGTTGGTATACCGCAGGGTGGTAACGTTTGGCTCGAAGAAAATACGGCCTTTCTAGGCGGGCCAGATTTTTACGGTTTTTACCTAGATAATCTGGATATGTGGGCTACAGTTTGTGCTGGCCTTCTCGTGGTGTCATTGGTGCTGTTCAGTCAATACACCAAAACAGGTCGTGCGTTGCGCGCGGTGGCAGACGACCACCAAGCCGCACTTTCTGTAGGGATATCACTTCGCGCTATCTGGGTTATTGTGTGGTCTATAGCAGGCTTTGTTGCTTTGGTTGCAGGCATTATGTGGGGATCTAAATCAGGGGTTCAATTCTCATTGTCCTTGATCGCATTAAAAGCACTACCTGTGCTAATGTTGGGGGGATTTACCTCTATTCCCGGCGCGATTATTGGCGGGTTAATCATCGGTGTCGGCGAGAAAATGTTTGAATTCTTGATTGGTATACCCTTCTTGGGTGGCGCTACAGAAAATTGGTTTGCTTATATGCTGGCCTTACTATTCCTTGTCTTCAGACCTCAAGGTCTGTTCGGCGAGAAAATTATTGAGAGGGTATAAAGATGCTTTACCGTGAAGCTGGCGATTTCAAAACCACTTATGCCAAAGATCAACAAACTTTTCCGATTGCGTTTGATCGCTGGGGCTATTTTCTAACCATTGCTTTTGCGGTTCTAGTGGTTCCGTTTATCTTGAATGATTATTGGACGAATGCGGTTATTTTACCATTTCTAATCTATGCGATTGCCGCGATTGGTTTGAATATACTGATAGGCTATTGTGGACAAGTTAGCCTCGGGTCTGGTGGCTTTATGGCTGTCGGAGCTTATGCTGCCTATAAACTGATGACGGCTTTTCCGGAATTGAACATCGTTTTTGTTGTCCTTTTATCCGGTGGGATTACCGCCATTGTTGGAATGTTGTTCGGTCTGCCAAGCCTGCGAATTAAGGGGTTTTACTTAGCGGTGGCAACACTTGCCGCACAATTTTTCCTGGTCTGGTTGTTCAACAAAGTACCGTGGTTCTATAACTACTCGGCCTCAGGGCAGATCAGCGCACCTGAACGCAGCCTGTTCGGTTTTGCGGTGACTGGGGCGAATGCACATCCTTCTACAAGCTATTTGTTCTGCCTTGGTTTTGTCTTTGTACTGGCATGGGCTGCACGTAATATGACACGTGGAGCTAATGGGCGTAGATGGATGGCTATTCGAGACATGGATATTGCTGCCGAAATAATCGGGGTTGATCCGATGAAAGCCAAGTTGACTGCCTTTGGTGTCAGTTCTTTTTATATCGGTGTTGCAGGCGCATTGCTGTTTGCGGTCTACTTGGGAGCTGCTGAAGTGGGTGAAGCATTTGGCATCGAAAAATCATTTTTGATCCTGTTTATGGTAATCATCGGTGGGCTTGGTTCAATCTTCGGATCATTCGCGGGGGCTGCCTTTATGATTTTGATGCCAGTATTACTGAAAAACGTTATGGTTGGCCAAATGGGTTGGCCTACAGATCTGGCATCACATTTTCAGTTTATCATTGTTGGTGGTCTGATTGTAATATTCCTGATTGTCGAGCCACATGGCTTAGCCCAACTCTGGCGCTTGACGAAAGAAAAACTAAGATTATGGCCCTTTCCACATTAGGGCCAAATACTCCGCGTCACATCTGACGCATCACATTATGTCGACCTAAGGGAGGAAATTGACATGAAACTAACCAAATTGGCAGCAGCTGCCATTGCTGCGACTATCGCGGCAGGCCCAGTTCTAGCGGACCTTGTGTTCCCATCACTGGACTATCGTACTGGCCCATATGCGGCGAACGGTATTCCGTTTGCGGACGGCTATGCGGATTACTTCGCACTTGTAAACGCGCGTGATGGCGGCATTGGCGGCGTAATGGCTAAAGTAGTGGCCTGTGAGACTGGCTATAACACCGAAAAAGGTGTGGAATGCTACGAAAGCACCAAAGGTATGGGCGCACTTGTGTACCAACCGCTATCAACAGGTATTACGTATCAGTTAATTCCGAAAGCTACAGCTGACGGTATCCCTGTGCACTCTATGGGTTATGGGCGTACATCTGCGGCCAACGGGAAGGTTTTCCGTAATATCTTTAATTACCCAGCTAACTATTGGAATGGCGCATCTATCGCGGTTAACCATGTTTTGGATCAAGAAGGCGGCGACATTAAAGGTAAGACTATTGCGCTTGTCTATCACAACTCTGCTTACGGCAAAGAGCCGATCCGCACCTTGGAAGAGCTGTCTAAAAAGCACGGCTTTAAATTAAGCCTGTTGGCGGTTGATCACCCAGGCCAAGAGCAAAAATCGCAATGGTTGCAAATCCGTCGTGAAAAACCTGATTATGTTTTGATGTGGGGCTGGGGTGTTATGAACCAAGTTGCTATTCAAGAAGCTGCGAACATCCGTTTTCCAATGGACAAGTTCATTGGCGTTTGGTGGTCAGGGTCTGAAAATGACGTGTTACCTGCTGGTGAAAAAGCCAATGGCTATAAAGCTTTGAATATGCATAATGTTGGATCCGATTATCCGCTTTATGGTGACTTGAAGAAATACGTTTATGATGCAGGCAAAGCCGCAGGTGCTGGTGATCAGTCAGGTACAGTGCTTTATAACCGTGGCATGTATGCAGCGATGTTGGCTGTTGAAGCAGCCAAAACAGCTCAAGGAATCCATGGTACAGCAGATATTACCGCTGCAATGATGCGCGATGGTATGGAAGCTTTGGTGATTGATGAAGCTAAAATGATTGCTTTGGGAATGCCGAATTTCGGCCCATCGTTCAGCGTTTCATGTGAAAACCACGGTGGCCCTGGTCTGGGTGCAGTTCAACAGTGGGATGCGGTTGCGAAAAAGTGGTCTTTGATCACTGGTTTTGGCCCATCTGACATGGATGTTATCAATGCGCTTGTTGCAGAAGACAGTGCTGCATTTGCTGCTGAAAACAACATTACTAAAGGCTGTAACTAAGCCCTAATACGCCCTCTGGCCCCACGTGCGGCCAGAGGGACAACTTTGAATTTTAACTGCAGGAATAACCTTATGTTAGATGCAACGCCGACATCAGAAAACCTACTGGAAGTGAATAACATTGAAGTGATCTACAATCATGTGATCCTTGTGTTGAAAGGCGTTAGCCTGTCAGTTCCCAAAGGCGGCATCACGGCTCTTCTGGGTGGGAACGGTGCCGGCAAAACGACCACGTTGAAAGCAATTTCAAACCTGTTACGTTCTGAACGTGGTGAAGTAACAAAAGGGTCTATTTTATATCACGGCAAACCCGTAGCTGAATTGAACCCTGCTGCCTTAGTGAAGTCAGGCGTTATTCAGGTGATGGAAGGCCGGCACTGTTTTGAACACCTGACAATTGAAGAAAACCTGCTGACGGGAGCATATACGCGCAAATATAGCCGCGCGGAACTGGCCGATGCGCTGGATTTGGTCTATACGTACTTTCCACGCTTGAAAGAGCGTCGTAGATCTCAGGCCGGTTACACATCTGGCGGGGAACAGCAGATGTGCGCTATTGGGCGCGCTTTGATGAGCAAGCCTGAAACTGTTTTGCTGGATGAACCTAGCATGGGTTTAGCGCCGCAGCTTGTGGAAGAGATTTTCGGCATTGTGAAAGATTTGAACGAGCGCGAAGGCGTATCATTTCTGCTGGCCGAGCAAAATACAAACGTTGCCCTGCGGTTTGCACATTATGGGTATATTCTTGAGTCTGGGCGCGTGGTGATGGATGGCCCGGCCGCTGAATTACGTGAAAACCCGGATGTGAAAGAGTTCTATTTAGGTATGTCGGACGATGGTCGCAAATCATTCCGTGATGTACGGTCTTACCGTCGCCGCAAAAGGTGGCTTAATTAATGACTGATTATTACGATGATTTAGAAACCCGGACACAAGACCAGCGGGCAGATGATCTAGCACGTGATTTGCCACGTCAAATTGCACATGCACAACAGAATTCCACCGGGTTTGCAGGGCTTTTGAATGGGATCGATGCAAGCCGTATTACGCAAGTGTCTGACTTGGCCAACCTGCCGGTTTTACGTAAATCTGATCTAAGCAAGGCACAAAAAAACAATGCTCCCTTGGGTGGTTTGGCGGCCCTCGCAGCAAAAGATATTCGCCATGTCTTCCAATCCCCTGGCCCGATCTATGAGATGGGACAAAAAAGCCATGATTGGTGGCGGTTCGGCCGTTTTTTACATGCATTGGGTGTTGGTTCGGATGACGTTGTGCAAAATACGTTTTCCTATCATTTTACGCCAGCTGGTATGATGTTTGAAAATGCTGCCGAAGCGGTCGGCGCAACCGTATTTCCTGCAGGGCCCGGCCAAACTGAATTGCAAGCACGCGCTGCCAGCGATCTAGGTGTGACTTGTTATGCGGGAACACCAGATTACCTGAATAC
>JQIA01000329.1_pt1 | contig 23267 bp, 27 predicted proteins | sample 811431 | NCBI WGS metagenome assembly JQIA01 (sample SAMN02998118, study PRJNA258478) | marine sediment metagenome | biome: marine; feature: seafloor; material: sediment; isolation source: oil-polluted sediment collected from 3 locations (0.5 km, 0.7 km and 0.9 km)... | place: USA: Gulf of Mexico ...
CCGTATGACGGGAAACTGTCACGTACGTTTCTGAGGGGGGAAGGAGGCCGTAAGGCCTCTGCCCTACCCGATTGCTATGAGTATTGAAGGAATTCGGTATTATACAAATTAGGATTTTGGGGTTTGGGTATTTTAAATGAAAAATAAATTATACTTGATTATCATTTTGTGTTTATTCTGTTCTCTTGTTTTTGGAGTTGGTGGGTCAGGAGCTAATTGGCCTGGAAGTGACTATTGGATTAACGAGTGGTCAGGCAATGATTACTGGATTGATGATTGGATTAAGAATGAAGATTTAGTTTTAATACAATGGTGTAAAGAAAAAATCAATTCTGCGAATGATATTAACAATATACAGTATCGCACCTACAACTATAACAGTAGCGGAAAACTAATAAAATTGGTCAATGGATTAGAACATACAATGTTCGTTTCATATCAAACTTTTAATTATGATAATAACGGCAAACTCTTAAAAAGAGAATTCTGTAGGGATGATTCTCAAGAAAATAATAACTCTGCAAGTATTTATACCTATGATTATAATGGGAACCTTCTTAAAGAAGAATGTACTGTAGATAATAATATCACTGTTGTTCGGAATTTAATCTACCAAGATGGATGTCTTGTTAGAGAAGAAATTGATTCTGATAATGATGAAACTATTGATGCTATTCTTACCTACTCCTATGATAACAATGGCAATTTAACTGAAGAAAAATATGATTATATTAGTGGTATGCTCAATAGACCTGATTCTGTTACAACCTATATCTATGACGACAAAGGTAAATTAATTCAGGAAATAATTGAAGAAAATGACGACCCTAATTTTCAGAATTACGAAAACGTAAAATACTATTATATAACTTATATTTATGATAGTAATTCTATGCTTATAAAAAAAGAATATAGTGAACATGAAATTGATCGTGTTAAAATGGTCTATACGTACACTTATAACATTGAAGGCAATTTGATTAAGGAAGAATTTGATAACGAAAATGATGATATCGTTGATATTGTCTACACCTACACTTGGGGCGAATTCCCCACAAATGTTGGTGAGGTTGGGGACAACAACTTGAATAGTGATACTGAGAAAAATTCCGGGGATGATAGCTGTTTTATTCAGTCAGTATTATAATGTCAGGAGAGCACTTAACAAGCCAAATGCAGTGGAGCGTTAACACGCCCACTGATTTGGGACGTTATGCCCTTTCAACAGTAACTCAAAACAACAAAATCATTTATTGACAATGGTACTACTTAACAGTACTATTAATTCATGAAGCGTAAACATTTAAAAACTCTCGAATTAATTTTTTCACATCCAGTGAGCGCCAATATCAAGTGGAAGGATATTGAGGGATTATTTAATGCATTAGGTGCAGAATTAATTGAACGAGAAGGCTCCCGTATCGAAGTATTTCTTTTTGGTGAGGTTCGAGTTTATCACCGACCTCATCCTCGCCCTGATACTGATAAGGGAGCAGTTGCAAGTATTCGAAAATGGTTAAAAGAAAATGAGGTGTTGCCATGATGAATTTAATGGAAATTGATGGATTTCGCGCAGTAATTAAGTATGACCCTGAAATTGAAATGTTTCGAGGTGAGTTTATTGGCTTAAATGGTAGTGCGGATTTTTATGCTAACAATATTGAAACTTTAAAAAAAGAAGGCTCTATTTCGCTCAAAGTGTTTCTAAATGCTTGTGAGGAGCGTAATATCCAACCCAGAAAAAAATACTCGGGGAAATTTAATGTGCGTGTTCCTTCTGATCTCCATGCAGATATCGCCAGTGCTGCTAATGCTGAAGGTAAAAGTTTAAACCAATGGGTTGTCGAAACATTGGGAGATGCCATCCATACTTAATTTGAGATTTAGATTCAGGGCATAACAAGGCAATAAACTCAGACCCCAAAAGCCGGGTCTGGTTTTCTTAAGCGTTGGGCTTTAATAGAGTAGTATGTTGAAAATGAATAGAAACTTAAAGCAAATTTTGATTTCATTTTTACTTGGTTGCATAGCCTATTATGTATTTCTTTGTTTTACTGGTGTGGTGTTAGCTTTTATGCTTAATAGTGGGTTTGATTCATTTATAATGAACTTATTCTCAGACTGTAATATGAGGCGCATAATATTTCCTATTTATCTCAAACTTACTCCAATTATTGTCTGCTTAGTTGTAATGTTATTGACCACATATTTTTTTTCAAAACCATTATCAAAAAGGATAATAACAAACTCAATCATCCTTACCATTGGCTCTATTTGTACTGATTTGTATTATTTTATTAAATTACCGTTTGGTTCATATTTTTTTATATCAAGCTATCAGATTAGTTTTTTCAATATTTTTATATGGTGCTTGAGTACTATTGCCGTTATTTCTTTGGGTAGTTTTTTGAATTCTAAGACAGCCCAACATGGCGCTTCTCGTGCCGAGATAAATCCGAAACTTTGGGATAAAGATGAATAGATCTTTTGAAATCGGTTAATATTACCTAATGGGTAGTTCGTGTTTTCAGAAAATTAACCGGGGACAGGTCAATGAAAATTAACCGGGGACAGGTCAATGAAAATTAACCGGGGACAGGTCAATTAACCGGGGACAGGTCAATTAACCGGGGACAGGTCAATTATACACAACCCTTGACAGGTAACATCTATCTGGGGTGTGTATTCCTTTAAAAAGAACGTGTCTTAAAGGAGACTCAACCACATGCCCCGAACATCAAGACTTGTTATACCGGTCACGAAAACAGCCTATCACGTTATATCCAGAACCGCTTAGGATGGTTTTCCGTTTGGAGATGTAGAAAAAGACCAATTTGTAAAGATCCTGAAACGTTTCAGCAAAGTTTATTTTGCTGAAATAACCGGCTACACAATTCTTAATAACCACTTTCATCTCCTGGTAACAATGCATCCTGAAGAAAAATACTCTGACAAAGAGATTAAAGAACGATATGAATATCTCTACGGAAAAGAGGTTGAATTCCCAATTGAAAAGATACGGGATTTCAGAAAAAAGTGGTCGACGCTTTCAGAATATATCAAGGATATCAAACAGACGTTTTCCCGGTTTTATAATATAACCCATAACAGACGGGGAACGTTGTGGGGTGACCGGTTTAAGAGTGTTATTGTAGAAAATGGTGAGACACTGGTGAACTGTCTTGCTTATATAGACCTGAACCCGGTCCGGGCCGGGATTGTCAAACGGCCTGAGGATTATCGGTGGAGTTCGGTTGGCTATCATGCCCAGACGGATAATCGGGATGATTTTCTGTCGCTTGATTTCGGACTTGCAACGTTTGGGGTTAATGATGCCAGGGAACGTTTCAGGCGATACCGGCGATATTTATATGAGGCTGGAGCAATACAAAAGGCTGACGGAACGAGCAGTCGGGTGATTGGAAAGAGACTTCTGAAAAAAGAACGGGCAAGTGATTATGAAATTTCAAAAACGGACAGGTTTATCAACAAAACAAGATATTTTACAGACTCCGGTGTTATCGGAAGTAAGGCGTTTGTCTCTGAAAACTACCGGCGTTTTAAGCATTTATTCCAGTCAACAAATGAAAAAAAACCAAAGCCGGTGAAAGGGATAGAGGGGATGTATTCACTGAAACGGCTTTCTGTTTAACCATCGCCAAACCACTACTGAAATTTATAAATCCTGCCGGGTTCAATCCGAAGCCAGGCAGAGTTCATTTTAAAGTTGTTAAACTCTTTGCTTTATCATTAAATTAATCTTCAATATTGATTATAATAAATAGAAGTTCTACATTTCCGGTTGTTTGATTATTTATCGAAGCACAGAAATTAATAAAAGTGCAGTGTTAATAAATAAAATTTGAATAAATGAATAAAGAGCCTGTTATATATAGTGTTAACAGGATGTTCTTTACCCTGAGGCGTTAGTGGAAGTTGTTTTTCGATCTTTTTGCGCATTATATCAGTTGATTATTGTTGTGGGTGGGCACTAAATATAAAAAATATTAGGTGAATATAAAATGGTTATTACTCGAAGCAAGAAACGATCATTGGTTTTGTCATTAATATGTGTTGCGTATTCATATTATAAATTTGAAGAAATTTTAACTGTTTGCTTCTTATTGTTGACTCCTTTAGGTTTAATATGGTTTTCAGAAGGGTTAGGTAGTTTTAAAGGTTATGTAGGTAGCTTTAGGTCAATAGATAGAGAAACCCCTCCAGATATGATAAAAGTGATAGGCTGGATATTATTGATTGGTATATTTGTTCTTGTATATATAAAAAAAAACATAACGTTCTGATCTGCTGAACCGGGCTATGCCTTTTCCGGTTTGATGTTTTAAATTATATCAGCCATTTTTCGTTTACAGGCCTGTGGCGTTTTTTCTTCACCGGGGCAAGTAAGCTTTTTCGTTCTGCTTCAATCACTTTGTAATGATTATTTAAAAACAATAAAAACCAGGGCAATTCATGAAGAATCAAAACAAACCAAAAAAACCTATGAAAGATGTAGATTCCGCAAGAAGGACATACTTTTTACGGGTAATCATGCTACCCATGCGTTGGGGAATACTTGCTATTCCTTTATTTATTTATCAGTATGGGGTAGTACTCGGCCTTCTCTTCTGGGTGATGATTATCTTGTCGATTGGTATAATTATAGAAATGATCACAGATAAAATAGGCGATATTGCAGGCCGTTTGTATACCGGCAGAAAAGCAAACTGGAGCATCCGCGAGCAGATGACAGGAACCTTAAGTGAAGTCCGTGTTCAGAGAATGAAAGGTAATATTGATCGGGCATTTATGAAAATCGAAGAGGTCCTAAGCAAAGACAGGTATTTTCCGGAAGCCCTGCTGATTAAAGCCCAGATCCTGTACGAAAATTACGATGACAGATTCGAGGCTCTAAAATGTCTTGATCTAGCCATTGAAAAAACAGAAAAAGATTTACCTGTAAATAAATGGGCAGTTAAATTAAAACAAGAGATTGTAGACGATCAAAAACGATAAAACTATAATGTTGCTTTTGTTTACCAAAGGGTGTCTCAAATATGAACAACTGGAAAAAAATTATTTTATTTTCGACCGCGGCCTTGCTCTTTGTTGTATGGTATGTGGGCCATCCGCAGTCCATTAAGACGTCTATACCGGATTTTTCGTATAAATACATAGTTAAAACAATAGACCAGGGTTATAATCAGGGGGAGCCTGTGATTATAGGACTTCACGGGGACGGGGATACGGTGAATAATTTTTACGAGACCCTGCTCGATGATCTTAATCTCAATGCAAAAATTATTCTTATCCAGGGGCCTTATGCTTATTCAAGGGGATATGCATGGCCTATAACAGGCCCGGAGCTAAAGTTATACGGTGACGCCCTTGCAGATGTGATTCAACAGCTTTCGGAAAAGTATAGTTTTACGGGAAAACCAATGCTGACGGGATTTTCAGGGGGCGGCAAGATGGCCTATTATCAGGCGGCAACACATCCTGAACTCTTTTCACATATCATTCCTGTTTCAGGCGCTTTAGCTACGAAACTGGTTTCAGAAAACGGTATCGATCCCGGCATGGTTAAAATTTCGGTATTTCACGGCAAAAAAGATCAGGTAGTCCCATTTACACATGGCGTTCAGGCAGTATCCGCTTTTGAAAATGCAGGGTATGACATCGATTTCACAGAATTATCTGGAGGTCACCTTTCTGTCTTTTTGGAAGGTCACACAATTTTTAAAAATATAATTGAAGAATTTTATCAATAAAGCTTTTTCACCCTGTTGTTTCAGGTGAAGAAAAGAAACCTGGGGCAGGCCAACTTCTGCAATTATTATACTGTTGCGCCTGGCACCTGAATCCACAATAAGTAATAAATATTCAAAAAGAGCCCCTCTAACTTGATAGTGGGAAAGGCCATGTAATTCCTAAAGCTGTTGTAGCGAGGGAAAGAGAAAAGGGGTATAAGATTACGCGAAGTGACAGATTTTTATCTAAAACCCGCTATTTTACTGACTCAGGAATTATTGGCAGCCGGAAATTTGTTATTGATCATTTTGAAAATTTCAAAGATTATCTGAAGATAAAAAATGACAGAAAACCGAAACTGATTAAAGGGCTGGACGGGATATATTCTATGAGACGGTTTGGCGATTAGAGGTGATGGGTGTCTTCTGTGTCTTAATATTTAATTAATGGTGAGTGACGGTCGAATTCCACCCAGATAAATGGAGCTTAAGATGCCGGATATTGTGCGGGTAAGAACAGACATTGATATTATCATGGTTGAATCATATGGACAGGTTTCTGAAGCTGACATTATGAATTCAATTAAAGAAGTACAGCAGATTTCTGATGAAACCGGTATTAATAAAATTCTTGTGGATACTACACAACAGGAGACAATGCCAATTGCCGGGAAGGTTTTCAGGCTTTTTGCTTCGTTTCCTCATGATTTAAAACTTGCTTTGCTTTTCCGAAAGGAGCAGGTTACAGCTGCTGAAATTGAGTTTGCTAAAACGGTCAGTTCAAACAGAGGCGCCCTGGTTAGAATATTTCAGCAGGAAGCGCAGGCTATTGACTGGTTGAATGAGGGTCAGTAGAAAGAGCAAAGATCGTCAGAATCATTTAATTATAATAAAGGGATTGCCGTGTGATACGGGGCAATAATATAAAATATGGGCACGAAAATACTTGATGCAAATAAGGTTTATGAGATTTTAAGCGCGTTGTTACCTGCGAAAAATGATTATTATGAAACCGACTATAAGGAAGAACTTGAAGAACTGCGGGTGTTTAATATTAATACTGAAGATGATCTTCAGTCGCTGATTGAAACGCATCTGGAAACGATGATTCAGATTGATGAGGAGCCTGTAGATGAGTATAATCAGAAAGTCTATTCTGAGCAATTGGGCGCAGATTTTGTGAAGGATGCTTTGGAACGGAAATACTGGTTTGCATTTCCTGCTCTTTTACGACTGGCGCTTGAGCTTGAATTTGGTGATGACTATCTGGACTATTCAAGTGAAAGAGATTCGACGGACTGACCTGACGGTTTGTCTTTTATAATAAATTCTTTTTGAGCGAACAGGTGTTTTCTTTTTTCATGATTTGTATACAATCTTAAACAAATGATATTTGCACTCATAACATTTAAATGGCTTTATGGCAGTCTGTTTAGCCGGACAGGACGATGAGGTAGAGCCAGTTGATCATCACTTCTCTGACATCTTCTTTTTCATTCATATTTAAAGGTTTTTCCTCATCATTGTCATTGTAGAGAATGCCGTTTTTATCATAGCTGATTTTGAAATATTCAAGATATTCTGCTTTTGACTTTTTTCTTTCCGGTATGATTTTTTGAAATGAGAGATTTGCATTTTCAGCGTCTGCCCGGCGTGTCGGGCAAAACTCAATTCGATAATGCTCATCAAGAAAGGTAAAGTCGATATACTCATCGTTTAAAGGATCAATATTGTGAATAAATTCGATGTCCTTTATAATTCTTAATAAATTGTCCCGGAAAGTAATAAACAATTGCTTCTGGTCTCTGTAAACACCTACAGCAGAATATACCCTTTTTATTTTTTGAGGATCCATACATATCTCCATCCGGCTTGTATTAAAGTTATTTTTTGCCTGTTGTTTCAGAATAAAAACTGAGATTGAAGTCAAACAGCAATGTGTGTTTTTGAGGTTCAGGACCGGTAGCCCCTTCGATTTCAAACCCCCTGAGGTCGATTGAAAAACTTCCTGATGCAAGGAGCTCTGGTTTTTCGTTTTCGTTAATGACAGGCTCAATTGTTATGGGAACAGCGAGTTTTATTTCCTTTCCTTTCATTCTGAAAATACCGTTTAAAGTGATAATACTCAATTGCCCAAATTCCGGCTTAGTATTTATTGATGAAATAGTGGTGATAACAAATTCAGAAGAAGGATAGGTTTCAGATTCAAGGAAAAGAGCCCCTTTTATTGTTGAATCAAGGTCGGTCTCACCCATCGTTATTGAGAAAGTATCAGCCTTTACAAAGCCTTTCATCGTTTTGAACAGGTGGCCTTTTGAAAACGTTAATTCTCCTGAAAAAGAGTTTACCTCTCCTGAGTATGCATCAAGCGGTGGCGGGAATCTGAACTGAATAGCCGGGCCGCTGTTATTCTTTTTATTGTTTGTTTGCCATGAGAGGGGAAGGGCAATTGATTTGGAAAGCGACCGGGCGTTTGCCACAGGGGGGGGGGGCAGAGTATACCCAAGATTGCTCCAGCTTACAGTTTGGACGTTGTTCTGAACAGGGCTAAATCCATCACCGTTAACAGGATTTTCGATTTGTCTGGCAATCTCGGCCTCCATTGTTTTTGCGGCCTGTTTGAATAATCGGCTGCGCTTTTTCCAGGTCCCGGTTAACTTATGTGTAAAAACAGGCTTTTTGCAATGGAATTGTGAAAAGAGGGCAAGTGATAGATAGAGTGTATCGTCTTTGGCAAGCCACGGATAAAAATCCATGTAGAAGCCTCTGTCACTTCGGCCGGCAGAGATTGCTTTTTTAAGCCTGAAATTTTTAAACCCTTTCAGAATAGAATTAAAAGCTTCTACCTGAAAATCCGATTCATCGTAAAGCTTTGGCAATGTTCCCCCGAGGGACGATATTTTTAATGGTGACCAGATAAAAGCTCTGCCGGTTCGCCATACCGGCGTGTTGCGTAATTGAAATACCTCTTTCCCCTGAGGTATTCGCCGTGATGTTCGCAGGAAATTGCTGATTCGCTTAAGTGATGTCGTGCGGCCCTGATAAACAGACCTGCCACGGTAATTCTGGAAAATCAACAAGGGCGTAATGCCCACATTCTCCGGCAGTTTCCCGGAGCCATGAAGGATGACAGTTTTAATTCCCATCCCTGTGGCAATGGTTTTTATTTCAGGACGTATTTCCTTGATAAAATGGGATTCTACCGGATTGTCATCAGTCTGCGTGACGATGAACAGGGTCTCACCGTCAGATTCTGCAAAACACAGACTGGTACCAGGCTGGAGGATTGAAATAATGATTCCTGCAAGGAGGGGTAATATATATTTAAAAAGTGCCGGCATTACATTGGCGCTCCACCTGCAATATTGAAGGTCAGTCGGATTTTATCGCCAACGATATCGGCAGGCATCTCCGGCTTAATCTGAAAATCGGTCCGGCTTATTTCAAATTCACTTCTTAAGAGTGCAATGTCACCTTTAGTGCCTTTGTTTCTCATGCCAAGTTTTCCCGGATGGAAGGTGATCCAAACGGGTGCTGAAATAGTCTTTGTAATCCCTTTTATTGTCAGAGAACCCTGGACCGTTACCTTGAATTCAGTGTCGGATATATTGGCAATTGAAATTATTGAATTGAAGACAAATAATATCTCAGGGTTTTTCTTTTTATTCAACCAGTCTTTTGAATGAAGAACTTTCGTCATCATGGCATTTGACATGGTTACATTTTCGGTTGGGATCGATATTTGTCCTTTTAGGATTTTTTTATTTGTATGGTCAATAGTGATACTGCCACTGATTTTGTCAGCATAGCCGATATTTGGTTCAAGAAGGGAGTCAACAACAATTGAAACAGCATTAACGCCCTTTGGATCCTTAAAATCGTATGTTATGTTTTTTGCATTTACTGTTGTGATACCGGTAAAAAGGACAATGGATAAAACGATCAATGATAGTCTGATTTTCATGGATTACTCCCGGATTGAAAAGTTGTTTAACGGCTATTGTTCTTTAATAGTATTTAACGAAAAGAGTCTGATAAGACTTGATTTAGCAATAATATCATATAGTCTGGTGCATTAACAGGTAAAAAATGTTAGGTTGCCTGATGATGACCGTTATTTTAATTCAGCAGCGATATCCACAGGTATGGACAGGGCGATATATATTGACATTATTGCTTGTGAGTATATACTCTTTTCAATTATTTCGGTGGGCATTCGAATTAATATCAACCGTTCAGAAAACTAAATGATTATCATTCAGGAGGATATATATGAGCAGGAAATCAATTAATAATAAAGGGCTTGTTTATTATGTTGCAGCGGTCAGTGTTGCTTTTTTTATCTGCAGTTGTTCACCAGCCCCGGTTAAACCGATAGTGCAGGCCCCATTGCCATATGCCGAGAATGCACTGGAACCCTATATTTCCGCAAATACTTTGAGTTTTCATTATGGCAAACATCATGCGGGCTATATTAAAACAATGAATCGTCTTCTCGAAAACCATAAATTGAATGGTAAAACACTTGACGAAGTCGTCGTGAGGGCTGCAAAGGATAAGCAGAAAAACGCAGCTCTTTTCAATAGTGCTGCTCAGGCCTGGAATCATCAGTTTTTCTGGAACAGTATGACACCTGATGGCGGCGGCGAACCGGGGCAGGTACTTAAAGAGAAAATTGTTGAGGCTTTTGGCAGTTTTGATGCTTTTAAAGTGATTTTTATGAAAGCTGCAGGCGATGTATTCGGTAGTGGTTGGGTATGGCTGGTTGAAGATGACGACGGGCTTGCAATTGTTATTACATCGAATGCGGATACACCCCTTGTATATGGTATGAAGCCTCTTTTTACAGTTGATGTGTGGGAGCATTCCTATTATCTTGATTATCAGAACAATCGTTCAGAATATGTTCAGAGTATTCTTGAGCACCTTGTAAACTGGAAGCATGTTGAATCGCTTCTCGAAAAACACTGATACCGATAGACATCTTGATAAAATAAAGCCGTCAGGGAAACCTGATGGCTTTTTTTGTCCTTCAACCTGCTGTCGGCATTATTTTATTGCGATTTTTTCTGACCCTATAATTCCCCGTAACATTGTTAAAGAAATGTCTCATGTTGATACACTGTTGAGACAAATCAACCCCTTCATCTGAAGGAGAACCTCATTAGGAAATGAAGCTTAAGCTTTACTTCACAGGTATTCAGCCCGTTGATCTTATTATAAGCTCTCTGGCATGAATATTGAAGTATTAGCAGGATAACTTTAATTTGAGACAAAGCAAGTTTGATATCTTAAAATATATACAGACGAGGTGTAGAAATGAATAAGAAGGCGATTTTTAATGAAATAAAAATCGGTTCTGTGAGGCTCTCCAACCGTATCGCAATGGCCCCACTTACCCGTAACCGTGCAGGCGAAGGTAATGTACCAACATCTTTAAATGTTGAATACTATGAACAGCGGGCAACCGCAGGGTTGATTATTACTGAAGCCACTCAGATTTCACCACAGGGCGTCGGATATCCGGCGACACCGGGGATACATTCACCGGAGCAGATTGAAGGATGGCGACGTGTCACGGATGCGGTTCATAAAAAGGGTGGCAGAATGTTTTTGCAATTATGGCATGTGGGACGAATTTCTCATCCGTCGTTGCAGCCTGACGGTGCACTGCCTGTGTCAGCATCTGCTATTAAACCGGACGGGGAGACGGTGACCTATGAAGGACCCAAACCGTTTGTAACACCCCGGGCGCTTGAGACTGAAGAGATTCCCCTAATTGTTAAACAGTATGCTGTGGCTGCTAAAAATGCAATTGGCGCCGGTTTTGACGGTGTGGAGATACATGCCGCAAACGGATATTTGATTGATCAGTTTTTACGGGATGGAACGAATAAAAGAACCGACCATTACGGGGGCAGCCTTGTAAACAGACTCCGGTTTTTACAGGAAGTAACAGAGGCCGTAATCGAAGCGATTGGCGCAGGTCGGGTCGGTGTTCGTCTTTCACCGGAAAACACATTTAATGATATAAAAGACCGGGCCCCGCAGGAGACGTTTAATGCCGCTGGAAAAATACTTGAGGAATATGGTCTGGCCTACCTGCATGTGGTTGAGGGTGATTTTGTGACAGGTAAAACAACCCTGGACTATAAACAGATTAAGGAGAACTTTGGCGGGCTTTATATGGCAAATGCAGGATATATGCTTGAACGCGCTGAAAAAAATGTTGAAAACGGAACCGCCGACCTTGTAGCTTTCGGTTCGCTTTACATTGCAAATCCGGATCTTGTTGAACGTTTTAAAACAGGTGCCCCGCTAAATTCGCCGGATCAGGAAACATATTATGGTGGCGATAAAAAAGGCTATACAGATTACCCGTTCCTTCCTTAATAAAATAAAACTCCCTGACTATTCGGGGAGTTTTTATTTTTTGTCTCCGCTATTCCACATTTTCAATTTCGTCCTGAAGTCTTGTGATTAACGGGCCACCTTTTCGCCAGACATGGCAAGTGTCCTGAAGGAAACTGTTAATTCCTTTTTTATAATCAGACGAGGTTTTGTTCCCCGCAATATTCTCATTATTCTGTGTAAAAAAGGTGTAATATCCCTGAATCACTTCATGGGCCATTGAGGTTATCAGCGTTGTCATATGTGCACAGCCTTTATTGCCGCCCATCAGCTCTTTTACTTTTGCAGTAAAGCCGCTTTTGACCTTGAGACCTTTTATCCGCTTAACACTCTCCACGGTTTCAAAACACTGAGTTCTCGGCACATCCACCATCTCAACCTCAACATCCTGAATGGTCATCCCCGGCGGGCCGATAAGCATTCGGATTATCATCTGGTGAATTGTTCCGGGCGGTTTTTTTTCTCCGGTGGCGAGATAGATTCCTACAGTTCTGTCATCCTTCAGAATGCCTTCAACAATAACGCAGTTGTCATTTGCCGGATATGTTGAAAGCGATATATTACGTGTATGTATTTTATCGCCGGTTGCCTGCTCCATGAGTCCCATATCTATTTCCTGTTAAGAGGTGAACAAAATTTTTAGCTTATGCGATCATACAATCACATGGAAAAAATACAATGAAATTCTATATAAAATTACACAACCGGAAGAAAAGAATGCAGGGCTTTCCGGCTATGTTCATCTGGTGTTCTATACTTCTCGAATTTATGTAAAAATCATTATTGTTGAAACAGAATTTGATCTCAGTTATGATAATATTTAGTGTTAATTCCTATAATGCTATTTTGATTACAGTGTGAAATCCTTTAAAAAATACGGAGTATAAATGAGATCAACAGTCATTTTAATTCTAATAGCAGGCTTGCTTTTTTTTAGTGGGTGCAAATCAAAAACAAGCCCAGATAATCCTGAAATAACCAAGATAAAAGAGAACCTTCCGGTTGAATTTACAGGCTCTTTTAAGTGGTATGATGATACGGCTGTTCAGGAAGTATCCATGTCTTTCTCAAAAGTTTTTACTGATGATAAAGGGCTGGTCATTTCGCTGGGTAAGGGGATTTATAATACGAAGAGCGGAAGAACTGATATTCAGGTAAAGATGGTCATCAAGCCATCGACGTATCAGGTTGAGATCCGAGAACTAAACCCGGACGGCAACCCTGATTTTGTTACTGACGGGGCTCATATCGGTCATATCAGCCAGGATTTAAAAAAGATTGAGGCTGTCTGGACGACGGGAAAAACAGGGGCTCAGGGGGCTCTTGAGCTTGAAGCAGATTATTTTAGCCGGTAAGCAGGATCTATCATGCAGCGACAGATTCTGTTCCGCTTGTTAAATTTCTACTTTTAAGCATTCCTTAACAAGGTTCTCATAACAGATATGCCTGAAAGAAATCATACCTGCAGTGTCTTTTTTTCCGAAAAGTTCATGGGTTATTTCTTTTGCCGTTTCACCTTTTAAATGCATTTTCTTAATTTTCCCAATAAGGTCAATGAAGTAGGCCAGCTTTTGCTGGAGTGCTTCATAGCCATTTTCAACAACTCCTTTGTGTGCGCAAAAAATTGTTTTAAAATCATAGGTTAAAATAGTTCTAAGGCTTTCGATCTCTCCGGCAAGCTCTTCGTCTGCCCTGAATAGTTTCGGGCGGGTTGCAAGGAAAAGATCCCCGGTAAAAAGCCATTTCTTTTCCGGTTCAAGGAAGCAAACATGGTCGGGTGAGTGACCCGGAGTATGAATCGGTTTTAAGCTATGCCCATCCCCGGTGTTGATTGTTTCCGGCATAAGCTGCGGTGTCACTTTTTTTGGGCGTCCCCAGAAAATTTTTTGATAAAGTTTGAGCGGAAACCCTTTTTTTATCGGTTCAATGCTGTCTTCATGGCAGAGAACCGGCACGTTAAAATGATTTGCAATTCTGGCGCTGTTTCCACTGTGGTCCTCATGGTGATGGGTAAGTACAACCTGTTTGAAATCTGTTTTGGACAGGTATGCCTTTACTTCTTTCCATTGATTCGCTGGTCCGGAATCGATGACAGTGTTTCCTAATCTGTATACAATTACAGTACTGTTGTCGGCAAGGTTGTATTTTCCAAACCGTACACTTTCAACATCCTGATAGTTTATTTTTTTAATTAATGCCATAGGACCTTCTTATAGTTGTATTTCTACAAAACTAAATTTTTTTCAACTTTATTGATAAGCAAAAACATGATTTCCTGTTCTTCGCTGCTCATATTTTTAAAGAGTCTGTCTTGCAAACGATCTGATATATCGGCCATTTCATCAATATATTTTGTAGCCTGATCTGTAATCCTGACCTTCACCCTTCGGCCATCATCAGCGTCTGGGATTTTTTCAACATACCCCTTCTTTTCAAGCTGATTAATAATATTTGAGACAGTCGATTTATCCTTATAGGAGCTGTCGACAATGTCTTTAACATATCCGGCACCCTTATTGTGAATGATATATAGAATATCCCCAAAGGATGGTGGGACGTCTGTTATACCACTTTTAGCCATCTCCTCCTCAAGGAATGAAAAGGCCGATTTACGAAGGCTGCTGAGTTTATATAAAAAATTTTTGCTGTCGGTTTTCATGGTTAGTTTTGTACAAAACTATATTGATTGTGTCAATGAATATGTATAAAAGGTTTTGCCGATTAAGCCTGTTACCTGTTTAACCAGTTGTGGAATTGCTTCGCTCTTTTGTTCTTATTTAAAACTTAACCATGAATCCGAAACCATGTCCAAAAAATGAACAGTCTCGCGTTGTAAACGCGAGGTCTCCATTGCATCTCATCATATAATTGTGTAAAGTATATTTACACTCGTTGGAATAAACGGCGTTAATGACGGGATGTCGGTAACATTAAATGAACATTATATTTAAAAACAGCAAGATATTCAGGTGAACATGAAAACAGTTTTAAGTCTTACTGGCAGGCTGGCGTATAAGTTAATGAAATGGGATTTTGAACATCTGCCCCATTATTTTTCAGACAGACATGTGATTATCGGCTTTCCACACACAACAAATATGGATACAATAAGAGCTTTTTTTGGTTTTAAGATCGTTAAGAGAACCGGTCATATCATGGTTAAAAAAGAATGGTTTTTTTGGCCGATGTCATACGTTTTGGACGTTTTTGGAGGAATCCCTGTTTTGCGGGACTCACCCCAGGGCGTTGTTGGTCAGATGGTGAACAAATTTGATGAACGAAATAAATTTTTACTTGCCATTGTTCCGGAAGGAACCCGAAAGGGCGTTTCAACTATAAAAACAGGGTTCTGGCATATTGCAAAAGATGCTGACGTCTCCATTATATGCTGGTATCTGGACAATGATAAAAAAACGACCCGCTGGTTAGGCGAGGTCGTACCGGGGGATGATAAGCTTCAGGACATACAAAAGATCCGGGAAATATATGAAGCCGCCGGATATAAATTCCCACTGGAAGTTGCATCTTAATTCAAATAATTAAGGGGGATAAATGAATATCAATCTATCAGGAAAAATATCTGTCTGGTGTCTGTTCTTAGCTCTGTTTATTTTTGCAGGGTGCATGACCGCTATGCGTGCAGAAAAAATTGGTGGAAAATCGCGTCCGGAAATGACGTCTGATGATGCCGAGGCTCTGGAAGCAGATGCTATGGGATTTGGCGCGGAAAAGAAGGCAACAATGAAAGAGGCGAGGCGGCTTTCTGAACGGGAACGTGGACGATCAAAGCCTGTAGCATCAGGACTCAAAGCCGGTTATGCTGATGATAATAAACAATACGGTTTTTTTCTCGATTTTTTAAAGAAGTATCAGGATGCAGTCAGCCATGCCGTTGTTAATCGATCCATGGATGTGGGTGAACGGATTCTAATAAAAGTAACAGATAAAGGTGGCAAATCGGTACCAAATGCCAGGGTCGATATCCGCGCTGGCGGAAAGGGAATTATCTCAGGCAAAACCTTTGCTGATGGTAGTTTTCTGTTTTTTCCTTCGCTTTATAACAAGGGCTTATCATCTTACGATGTGACAATAAATAGTCCTGGTCAGAAGCAGGAACAGACGATAAAAAGGGATGGCATCAGACAAATTGATTTTCAACTTGAATCACTGCGTCAGCTTCCTGCAACAATTCCACTTGATATTGTATTTGTTCTGGACACAACTGGTAGCATGGGAGAAGAGATAGCGCGGTTAAAACAGACCATTGAACTTATTAATATGAATCTGACCGCGGTTTCGCCAACACCGGATATCCGGTTTGGCATGGTGCTTTACAAAGACAGGGGGGACAGTTACAGGACAAATATCGTTCCCTTTACGGCAGATTTAAATTTGTTTCAGACAGAACTGAATAAGGTAACAGCCGGTGGCGGCGGTGATACACCGGAAGACCTTGAAGCCGCTCTGGATGATACATTAAACCGGCTGCAGTGGCGTGAAGACGGCATCAGGCTTGGATTTATGATTACCGACGCACCGCCTAAAATATATCAGGACCAGAAATTCTCTTATAAAGATGCTGCGATTCTCGCAAAGCAAAAGGCTGTTAAACTCTTTTCTGTCGGAACAGGCGGACTTCCCATTACAGGCGAATATCCGTTAAGACAGATCTCACAATTAACATCAGCCGCCTATATTTTTCTCACCTTTGGTGAAAAGGGCGAAAGTGCCGGCGGTAAAGCCGGAAGCGTGAGCCACCATACCGGCAGTAATTTCCAGACAGACAAACTGGAAGCTATTATTATCCGTTTTGCCAAGACAGAACTCCGTCATCTTTCAGATAAACCCCTTGAAGTCAAAGACGAATTTTTTCAGGCCGTTTCAATCCCTGATGAAGCAAAGGAAGAGACATTAAAACAGATTTTCGATAAAGCCGCAATTCAGCTGGTGGAATATGCATCTTTTGAAGTCCTGTCGCAAACCCCGACTGCTGTTCTGCCGATTGTTGCCGATGGTGATAATAAAGCAAATGCAGAACTATTTACAGAACAGATGGGTCTTGCCCTGAACGGCAATGATCATTTTAAGAGCGTTGCCCGAAAAGACGAAATGCAGTCTGCCGAAGATGAGCTGGCCCTTGGTCTTTCCGGTATGGTGGATGAATCCAATGCCGCTGAGGTCGGGAATTTTATCGGCGCTTCTATGCTGATAACCGGTAAGCTCTATGCAGGGAAAGAAAATTATACGATTTTCTTTAAGCTGATTCGGGTAGAGACTGCTGAGATTCTGTCGGTGACGAAGTTGATTATCGATAAAAAACTTGGAATATAGTGGCGAACTGCCAGAAAATTACGATTGCAGCGTTACATCGATAGTCGATCTGGCGCTGCCACTACGCCGTGAAGCAAGTGCCCCTGGGTACAAGTATCGAGCTGTCTTGTGCTTGACGCTTTCTGACAGTTCTCCTAATTGTGGTGGATTTTTTAAGATTTCAATGGATAACAAATAGTTTGTCATGCAGGCGTTCACCGTATATCTGTAATTGGTGAATTTTGTTGATTGATTATTGACAATAATCAATTACAGGATGAATAAAGGTTAATCGTAGATCTGTCCTCTATTTTAATGTGTGATACTTTTATTCTGTGTAGGCATCCATAATTCTGTCCCTCTCACCAGACTTAACCATTCTGTAAACTATTGCATCAAATTTTTTTCTAAATTCATATTCATACTTATAGTCGCCATTTTTAATTGCTAACTCAGAAAAACCTATATATACGGGATCAATTCCAACAATTGCCCCTTTTCTATAAATGGGATGAATCTTTTCATTATAAATGCCGGTTCTTTTCAGACGCGCGATTTCAAAATCAAAGGATTTATCCTCCATCATAATGCAGTCACAAGCTCCCATTAAAAAAGCCCTGATAAGTTTATCCGAACCATGTGCTTCCATGTACCCCATCGTTCCGTCTTTGACCATAGCTCTGAATTTTTCCCCGCCCCAGCCGTCAAACCCTGCAATATTGCCTATCGTTAATCCTTGATAGTCTTCCGGCCAACTGGGTCTGTATTTTTCTAAAATCTTTTTATCACAGACGGCTATAATTGTTTCAATATAAAAAGGAGCAGAATATGGATAAAGATAGGGCCAGTCATGCCCATGAAAAAAAGCAGGAGCTAAGCCAAAGCCTTCTCCCTTTTCCATAATATGCTTGCCCCTTTTCCAAGGAACCGGTTTCATTGTAACATTAAACCCTTCCATTTTGGAAAAAACGGCTTTTAACACGTCTATATACATACCCTTTGCTTTACCATTTTCCACATAACTTAGTGGCGAATATGAATCGTCAACATAGATAGTTACGTCTATGTCTTTTGCATACAGGTTTATAGGAAAGAGCATTACAAACAACACTAAAAGACGAATATTCATACATTACTCCTCAATTTTTGCTTATATTACACTGCAAGATTTACTATGCATAGAAAAATTATTATCATCTTTTTGGAATTTTGACACTACCTTTTTATCATTATATCTGACATATACACGAAGGTACCGGAAAAATTCAGTAACGGTATTGGCGGGCTTTTCATTTGGGGATATTGAAAATGAAAAATTTGTAAGCATTATCAAAAGATACAGAGAACTCTATTTTACCGAAATAATTGGTTTTTACAATTATGGATAATATCAGGAAAAGAATAAGGTGACGCAATGATATGAAAATATTTAGTGTTCTTATAAACCTGATTGCATCGATAGGCTTTTGCTTTTTCCCTTTCTATATTGCTGCATACTCAATGCTGGTTTTTAAAATTGAGCCTATTGCAGAATTTGCAATATTCATTTTTCTATCTGTTGCAGTTACCATCATTTTTGCGCCGATATTAACATGGCAAATGACAAAGAGGCGTTTCCTGAAATATCCTGTTTATTTATGCGTAGTGATATTTATAAGTCTATTTTGTTTTGACAAGTGGCTTCTTTTTCAGGTTTTAGAGTGCCTGCAAAAGAGTCTCAGATGACAATCATCAGAATGAATAACCCACTCCTATGATTTTTCTGTAATATTTTTTCGATAATCTTAATTGCCGGAATCTTAGGCAACCTTTGGTTTTGGTTTGATACCCTGTTTTTTTAATGCATCAACAATTTCATCATTAAATCCCAGCGTCATTTCAAAACTTAAATCCTTGCCTTTTTTTACTTTGACAATCGGATATTTGCCGTTTGGTTTGAAATAATAATACTCAACGCTGGTTAGCTTTATTGACCGGATAATTCTGTTGCCTCTTTTTTTGATAATTTGCTTGTCGGTAATTTCATAAGTAATATTCCGATATCGGAGAAAACTGAATGTATAGAGGAGGGTTCCGATAAAAGCACCCTGGCAACCAAGATCGAAGATGATTTTTGGGTCTCTTGTTTCGTACCAGATTATAACGCCGGCCACCATAAAAAGTACTGAGCAGAGAACAGGTGATGTCGATATAAAGGTTAAGCTTTTGTATGTATTAAATTTATTATTCATTTTTTTCCTGAAATACTGATTTTAAATTATTAACAGCCATTCCGCCAAGTGACGTAAGTATACGACTGAACTGTAATTAATTTTCTTTTTTCATTTTGTCCAGTATAAAATTCCCGGAATCCTGAAAATAAAGAATAAAGAGAGTCGGTTGTTCAATCGCCTCAGAACTTCCAGATAACGCCGGGACCAAGGCCTTTAAGGGCATTTACTCAGCGGCACCACTAACGATGCCAATCATGGTAACTCCGCCGATCTGGCCAGGGAGGTTCAAGAGCAAGGCACCTCAATGCTTGCACCCCAAGGGCACTTGCTTCGCGGTACTGTGGTTGATAAAATAAGGGAGATCTGCATGTCGTGCCAGAGAGGCTTAAGAGCAAGGCACCTTAATGTGCAGTAGTAACGGAGTTACGTCAAGCATTGAGTAACGCAGCTATTGAGCCTCTCTGGTGCGAGATGCCATTAGGAGGCGGTTTTTGGGGGTTATACTGTCAGGTATCTCCCGCGTCATCACCCTGTACCCATTCTCTTTTAACCTGAATGCCCGCTGAACATCGATGGCCAGCGCTCCATCCAACCATCCTTCAAGCCCTCCTGTATCCGTTGTTTTAACTTCATGACAACAGGGGAGAACTGCGACGCGTGATCCGGCTTTGATGGCCTTCTCAATAACGATGTCAGTGAGTTGGCCGCAGGCATGAACTGAGAGAACAATATCGTCCGGGAAAAGTTCAATCACCTGAAGGGGTTTTTCAATATAATGAATCCGGTCTTTTAATCGGGGCCATTCATCTATTATGGCTTTTGAGAGTATATGCGCATTTTGGGGGATTTCGTAGTCGACGGCAATTGCTTCAGGGGACGTGTTGTCTAAAAGCATCATGATATGGGCAGCAAGGCCGTGGCCGCAGGCAAGGTCTACAATCCTGCCGCCCCGAAACTTTCTGCGAACTCTGCGGGCCGTTTCCCATGCCTCAAAGAGTTCTTTACGGGGCAGGGTGCCTGCTTTGCAGACGGCCCGGGCGATTTTCTCAAATAATGTATCTCCGGGAAAAAGAAAGGCCTCTTTTTCTGTGAGCCTGTTTTTTGCTGATCGGTCTATGGTTGATTGTTTCATCAGTATTAAATTCCTGAATATTAAGCTTTAATGTATTCAACAGGGCTGTTGCCAAAATAGCGTTTAAACTCACGACTGAACTGAGTGGGGCTCTCATAGCCTACTTCCGAAGCGGCTTCATTAACCCGGATGCCGCTGTCTGTTAAAAGTGATTTTGCCATAGTGAGTCGGACTTTTTTAAGATATTGAATGGGAGAGGAGGCCGTGACATCTTTGAAGGCCCGATGGAATGCCGATTGACTCATATTGACAAGCCCTGCCAGTTTTTCCACATCAATCGGGTCCTGATAACTATCGTGGATCAGCTTCAGCGCTTTATCGATTCGTGAGAGGTTTGTATTTTTCAGTGTAAGGGCATAAAGCGATGCTGCATTTTCACCGCACATTATCCGGAAAAAAAGCTCATCAATGATTCCCTGTCCCAGGATTTTGGATTCAACCGGAGACTGGAGAACACGAAGGAGTCTGAGGGTTACGTCTTTAATGTCCGGGGTCGCTTCCGCAAGAAAGAGCCCATGTTGTTTGCCTGTCTGTTTAAGCAATTCCGGGGTTGAATCGTTGTCCATTTCGCCTATAATACGATTTAGAACCCGGGTTTCAATATCGATGACAAGAGAGAAGACAGGCTCTTCTTTTGTTGCATAAGCTTCACATTCTGCAGGAATAGGCACGGAGAGGACGAGGTAATTGTCCTGATTGTATTCTAAGGTCTGGTCGCCTAAGAAGACTTTTTTCCGGCCCTGGCCAACAATGATAATTCCCTGTCCGTAGCAGAGCGGTTGGCGCGGCTGGAAGCTCGATGTTTTGTAAATTATTATGCCTTTCAGCGCCGTTGTATTAATGCCTTCATTTTTTGCGAGCTGATTCATCAGGCCGGCAATGGTGTTCATTTGTTTTCCTCCTTTTGTGATCCGGGAGATGATATTATCATGCCCTGTTCAGAAAAGGAACTGTAGAATTCTGTTCAAAAAAGCAGAAACAGGCATGAAGTTGGCAGGAATATGTATTTTCATTAAGATCGAAACTGTTTATTATCAGGTTAAAAAAGGACAGGCTTTAGGTATTAAGACAACCGTAATAACAAGGAGAAAACACCATGCTTGATTTCAATTATTATAACCCGACACATATTATATTTGGTAAAGATCGTCTGGCTGAGCTTGATACATTTGTTCCCAAAGATAAGAAAATTCTGGTTCTGTATGGCGGTGGTAGTGTTAAAAAATTCGGAACGCTTGATAAAGTGTTGAATGCCTTGCCGGGCAGGGATATATATGAGTTTGGCGGCATTGAACCAAATCCACAGTTTGAAACTCTGATGAAGGCTGTTGAGATTGTAAAAAAAGAGAATATTGGTTTTTTACTTGCTGTTGGTGGTGGGTCTGTTATGGATGGGACAAAGTTTGTTGCGCTTGCATCCTGCTATGATGGTAGTGCAGAAGATCTTTTAACATACGGCTTTCTTCCGGCTCCGGTAGAATCTACTATTCCCCTTGGGACAGTTGTAACGCTTCCTGCTACCGGTTCTGAAATGAATGGGTTTGGCGTTATCAGTAATAAGGGCGGGAAGTTTCCGGTTTACAATCCTCTGCTATTTCCGAAATTTTCATTTTTGGATCCAACCCTGACATTTACTTTGCCAAAAATTCAGGTTGCAAACGGTGTTGTAGACACATTTATCCACACGGTTGAGCAGTATGTGACTTATCCGGCTGAAGCAGGGTTTCAGGATCGGACTGCTGAAGGTATTTTAAAGACGCTTATTGAAGTGGGTAAAAAGACCATTGATAATCCGACGGATTATGATGCAAGGGCCAATCTTGTCTGGTGTGCGACAAATGCGTTGAACGGACTTATCGGTGCTGGTGTGCCCCAGGACTGGACAACCCATATGATCGGGCATGAACTGACGGCTCTTTTTGGTATTGACCATGGACAGACGCTGGCAATTCTGCAGCCCGCTATCTGGAAGATAAGAAAAGATCAGAAGCGGGCCAAGCTTCTTCAGTATGCTGCAAGAGTCTGGCACCTGACATCCGGTGATGAAGATGTTCGAATTGATAAAGCCATTGAAAAGACCCGGGATTTTTTTGAAGCGCTCGGAATCAGTACCCGCCTGTCGTCATATGGTGTAACCCCGGACAGGATTGATGATGTTGTTAATGCGCTTGAAAAACATGGTATGACTGCTTTGTCTGAAACCGGTGATGTGACACCTGAAGTAGGCCGCAGGATTTTGGAAGAGGCTATGTAAATAAGGAACTTGGTATTGGGTGTTGGGATTAGCCGGGGTAACGCCTGGTACCCAAATGCTGAATTTCGAATAAAAGGTGATTAGCAGCTTTTGTTTGATCCGATAACAATAAAACCGACATCGTCACAGGAGGACCAATTGTCCAATCAAATAACAAAAACCTACATCGTTACAGGAGGCAGTGGGGGGTTAGGCTA
>JQIA01000330.1_pt1 | contig 23252 bp, 22 predicted proteins | sample 811431 | NCBI WGS metagenome assembly JQIA01 (sample SAMN02998118, study PRJNA258478) | marine sediment metagenome | biome: marine; feature: seafloor; material: sediment; isolation source: oil-polluted sediment collected from 3 locations (0.5 km, 0.7 km and 0.9 km)... | place: USA: Gulf of Mexico ...
CGATAAGTACACCTACGAGTGTACCAACGATCCCCCAGATTACAGTCATTACAGTAAATTGACGTACAACATCGAAGTTGTAGTCTACTGCTGACGTATTACTAATGGTCATGTTATAGTTTCCGCAGTGTTATTATTAAATAGAAAAGCTAAAGCGTTTAAACTTTGAACTAAGTCTGTGTGTTTTGTATGCAGCGGTGCGATATGTCACAAATTCAAACTGAACCCACTATATACGATGGCAATTCTACCCTTTGACTATGATATAAATCAACCATCATGGCTGTTTAAATTTGACCTATATCAACTTTAAACTTAATTTCCCATAAACTTTGTGTGGATATGAATAGACTTAAGTTAATTTGACCTATAATGACGTTGGTATGTATAAATAATTCAGGAATTTTTAGATTCTTTTTAGTTTTTATAGGAAACACAAGGTAGTAGGAGTATATAAAGTTAATGAATAAATCAGGTAAGTTTGTCGTTACAATGTTTGTTATTACTATGCTTTTAAATGTAATTAGCTGTAAACCAATGACAAATGCAGATACTAAAAAGCGTCAAGTAAGTCACTCCTTTTCTTGTATTGCTAGCCAGCATGCTTGTGAAAAAACCACTGGCTTGGGGGATTTTACCGTGCAATTTTCAGGTGAACTTGCACAAGGAAAGCTAAAAACAGAACTACCTTTTTATATTAGGTTAAAATTTAAAGGGGCTAAAAACAGTTATAAATTGCAAAAAGTAGAAAGTTTTATGGAAGGAAAAGACATGTTCATGGGAAAGGTTCCCGTATTCTTTAACGTAAGCTCTGATAATAATGCGTTTATTGCTAAAACACTTTTAGCCAGTTGTAGTGAAGAAGTCATGACTTGGCGTTTATGGTTTACGGTAAATATAAATATAGAGGATAACATCAAGCAGCAGCGTTTTTTTATTGATTTTGATAGCCAACGACTATGAAAAATGTTTCATAGTCGTTTAAACGTTAATCATTTAGCTGTTTATTAAGCGTTGATTTTAGTTGCTCTGACTGGGCTTTATATATTGTTTGTTATATCAACGGATAATTTTAATCGTTGTCCAGGTTGTAGGTATTTATTCCTATTTAAACTGTTCCAGCGTTCAATATCACTAATACGCACATTGAACTTATCAGCAATACGAGCAAAAGAATCACCACTACGTACTTTGTAGGTTATGTTTCGTATTATGGCTTGTTCAATATTTGTATTAGTTTTTACTTTTATGACGTTGTTTGAATAAGATGCTTTTTGCCAAATAACTAACGTTTGGCCAAGTTTAAGCGTGTCACGTGGAGCAAAGCCATTCCATTTAGCAATATTATAGCTGTTTACCTTATAATGTTGACCAAGATCCCATAGATTGTCGCCTGAAATCACGGTATGAGTCACTTTAAAGCCTTTCTTTAATCTAGACTGCTTTTTAGCAATGCGCTGATCTTTCGATAAAATATAACTATCTAGCGATTTAGCAGCGACTGGAATTAATAAATATTTTCCAGCTCGTATTGTATTACGTTTAATGTTATTAACTTGGCGAATTAACTCTATGTTAGTATGGAATTTATTTGCAATGTAGCCTAAATTATCACCCTTTTTAATTTTATAACGCTGCCACGCTAAGCGATCAACTTTAGTCAACTTCGCTAAACCTTGTTCAAAATTAGCAACTTTGTGTTTAGGTAAAAGTAAACGATGTGGACCGTCAGGGTCGGTAGACCAACGATTAAAACCAGGGTTTAAACGCTGTAACTCTGTTAATGATAAACCCGCTAAGCTAGCTGCCTTAGCTAAATCAAGTTGAGATTTTATATCAACTTGGCTAATAACTTCTTCATTAGGTATTTTATAAATATCTAGATTAAATGTTTGAGGGTGTTTTATTATATCAGCTAGCGCTAATATTTTTGGTACATAAGCACGCGTTTCTTTTGGAAGATCTAATGCCCAAAAATCAATGTTTTTACCTTGACGTTGATTTTTACGCACGGCACGTTGCACACGACCCTCACCAGAGTTATAAGCCGCTAATGCTAATAGCCAATCACCATCAAAAAACTTATGTAAATATTTCATGTATTTGATGGCACCCTCAGTTGAAGCGATTACATCACGACGTCCGTCGTACCACCAATTTTGTTTCATACCAAAGCGTTTGCCAGTATCGGGTACAAATTGCCACAAGCCTGACGCTCTACCATGTGAATAAGCAAAGGGGTCGAAAGCACTTTCTACTATCGGTAATAATGCTAATTCTACAGGCACATTATTTTTTTCTAATTCATTAATAATGTAATAGAGAAATGGCTCAGCACGTTTAGCTACTCTATTGATATAATTTGGGTGTTTAGCATACCAATTTCGCTGCATGATTACGCGGTTGTTTTGAGGGATGTCAAACGTTAATTGGCTTCTTATTCGCTGCCAAACATCATTGCGTTTAACATTTTTTTTATCTTTTAAATGAAAGGCGATGTCTTCAATCGGGTGGATAACATCAATATTCTCATCCGTTAATAAAGCTTGGTTAATTTCAACAGCACTAGCAATAACTTCTTGTTTTTGATTTGTATCAATTTCTAGTGATGATTTTTGCTGATGCATAGCATGCTCAGGAATAAACGTACTTTGACAGCCGGTCATAAAAATGAAAGCAGGTAATAAAATATATTTCATGGACACCAATGATAATTAAAAAAACTGAATAACACTAAAAAAGATAATGAACTAATACGCGTTGTTCACTTTCTATGAAAAAAGTGAACGATAAGATTAACACGTTAAAATTGGTCTTTCCAGCGCCTTATTGTCGTAAAAGTGTCAAGTTCTGTTGTCTTTGTATTGAGATAAAAAGCTTTAGCACTAGCTTGTATAGAGGATTGTTTACAACGAAGAAATGGGTTGATTTCTTTTTCTATTTTAATTGATGTGGGGATGGTAGAGATGCCTTTTTCACGTAACTCACTTACCTGAGTGCTATAACTAATGAGCACTTCATTTTGTGGCTCGACTGCTAGTGCAAAACTTAAATTAGCCTGAGTGTATTCATGGGCACAATATACGTTCGTGATCTCCGGTAAGTTTGCAAGCTTAGTTAATGAATTTAGCATTTGTGCAGGCGTGCCTTCAAATAATCGTCCACAGCCACCAGAAAAGAGTGTGTCACCACAAAATAGTAATGGTTGTGTGTCATTCACTGAAAAATAAGCAATATGGCCAGAAGTATGTCCAGGTACATCGATTACTCGCAAATTTATATTTAATGCAGGTAGATTCACTACATCATTTTCAACAAGCTTTACGTCGCAAAATGATATTTCTTCATTAGCAGGACCATAAATGGTTAGGGGCCACTGGTGCTGCTGGCAATAGGCCATTAGTGCTTCAATACCGCCGGTATGATCTAAATGGTGATGAGTAATTAATATAGCGTTCAAAGTAAGTTGATGTTCTTCTAAAAAATCAATACATACATTAGCATCGCCAGGATCAACGAAAGCAGCAGTTTTATTGTGTTTATTCGTGATAGCCCAAATATAATTATCAGAAAAAGCTTTTATTGGAATTATTTTGTATAAAGAACTCATAACTTGTCTCAGTACTAACTTGCTTAACATTTACAGTTAATTATACTGGTATTACGAATGAAAGCATCTACAAACTTAGCACTTGAATTAAATATATGAAACCTGCATTAGCCTTTCGGCAACCACATCACCCTAAAAAGTGGCAAGATTTACCAAATGGCGAGACAGTATTGTCCGCAATTGAAGAGCGACTGCAACCTTGGTGGCAAAAATTTTTTGGTTATCATTTGTTAAAAGTTGGCGCGTTAAGTCATTATATAAATACTCAGAGTAGCCCGATAAAACATCAGATAACTTGCTGCCCCAATCAATGTTGCGTAAAGCAAAGTAATATCGATAATCAAGGTACATGTATTGTAGGTGAGTTAGATGATTTACCGTTGCTTGAGCATAGTATTGATGTTTGTTTACTTAGCCATGTTTTAGAGTTTTCACTTGATCCTCATCATGTTATTCGTGAAGCTAATCGCGTTATTATTCCTAATGGTTATTTAATTATTACTGGTTTTAACGCTTTTTCTTTGGCGGGGCTAAATTGTATTATTCCCTATAGAAAACAACAAACACCGTGGAATGAGCATTTTTTTTCTCCTATGCGAATAAAGGATTGGTTACATTTAATGGGCTTTGAAATATTAAGTGATGACCGCTGTTTACATAGTTCATTAGTGGGAAATATAAGAGAGCATAGAATGGCTCATTATTGGAATAAATTTGCTAGTAACTATTTAACTAGTTTAGGCTCTATTTATATCATTATTGCAAAAAAACGCGTGTTACCCTTAACACCAATAAAACCTAAGTGGCAAATTAGCACTGAATTTACTCCAGTTAAAGTACCTACAATGAATATAAATTCTAATAACAAAACTAATTCTTATCACAAGTAACAAAAGAAGTATTGAATATGACGCGTATTGAACTAGAGCAATATTTGAATCAGTTATTAAAACCTGAACAAATAAAAGACTATACCCCTAACGGCTTGCAAATACAGGGAGGTGACGTAATAAATAAAATAGTAACCGGAGTCACCGCATCCCAATCGCTAATCGATTTAGCAGTAACAGAAAAAGCGGACGCTATTATCGTTCATCATGGTTATTTCTGGAAAAACGAGTCTTATGTTATTCGTGGTATGAAGCATAAACGTATTAAAGCCTTGCTTGATAATGATATTAATTTATTTGCTTACCATTTACCGCTAGATATTCACCCCACGTTAGGTAATAACGCGCAATTGGCACAATTATTAGATATTAAAGTGACAGGGCCATTAGAATTAGATAATTCGAACAGTATTGCGATTCAAGGAGAACTAACAAAAAATCAAACCGGTAATGAATTAGCGCAATTAATTAACAATAAACTTAATAGAGAGTGTTTGCATATTGCACCACCATCAAATAAAACGATTAAAACGGTTGCTTGGTGTACAGGCGGTGGACAAAATTATATTGAACTAGCCGCAGAGCAGGGGATAGATGCTTTTATTTCGGGTGAAATCTCTGAGAAAACAACTCATATTGCTCATGAAATGGATATACATTTTTTTGCAGCAGGTCATCATGCTACTGAACGGTATGGTATTAAGGCCCTTGGTGAATATCTTTGCACAGAGCTAGGAGTAGACGTTAAGTTTATTGATGTAAATAACCCAGCTTAATATCCCATTTTATTCACTAGCTAAAGATGCTTTTAATCCATTGAACCAAACGGCCTAAAGTTTCATACCAAGCAACGGATGTTTGTTGTAACTTTTTGCTGTCAGGCCAGTAATATCGCCAACTTTTTTGTTGCTGATGGCTTTTAACCCAAAAGCCTGTTGGTGCTGCAATAGGGTAAACGCTCTGCGCTTGAAAATACTGCATTGCTCTTGGCATATGAGCAGCATTGGTTACTAATACAACATTAGTGCCTTGTATTCTTGGGCTTATTAATTGGGCTTCTTCTTCTGTATCTTTAGGGAAGTTTTCAGTAATGATCTTTTGTGCGGCAATTCCTAACATAACCAAAGATTGTTTCATTTTTTCGGCATTTGATGTGGTATCGTTAAACGCTGAGCCAGAGGTAATAATTCTGGCTTCCGGATGTAGTCTATATATGCGCAGTACCTCTACCATACGTTGTAATGAGTTAATATTTAGCTGACTTGTTGTAGGTAAAGCTGGGTTTGATTGATGCCAACCACCTAAAACAACAATGTAATCAACAGGTTTATCCGAACGAGTAAATGCTTCGTAGTTATCTTCAATACTAACCATAAAGTTATCTGAAACAATTGGCATAGAAGACAGGGTTAACAATAACAGAGCTACGGCTAAATACTTAAAGCTTGCAGTTGGGTACTTTTTAAAAAAAATTGCTGATAATAGTAATAAAATTAGTGTCATGTTAAGCGGCATAACAGTAGCAGAAATAACTTTTTTTATTAGAAATAAGTCCATTAAATTCTTAAGTTCACTTAAATGAAGAGAGAAATATAGTGTTTTTTACTATAGCAAATTGAAAAGCATTTGATTAGCTAAAATAGACATTTATAGCTTTTTCATTACTCTTTTAAAAGAAAATCACAACAGCTGCGTTGCTTTTGATCCTAATAGTAAGCTATTGCTTAATCAAGTGCCTTGCACATGAATTTTTAAATTCATCTCACATTCTTGCATTTTGAACAATCATGAATATAGGTGTTTTAGCCATCTATAAGTCTATTGCAACTTTGTATTATTTAGGGTCTAATAGAGTAGTTACTCAAATATTTTTATTTGATTACTGGAAGAGTAAAGTAAAAGATGGAGGGTTTTGGCTAAAATTCACATTACCCATAAGTTTACCTTTAAATGACGCCAGCTTATAAAGTTGCTCAGCCATGCTCTTTCTGCATCAATTCGCGATAATTTCAACACATTATTTATCGAACTTTGGAAGATTAACTATGTCTAATCAAAAATACACTTCAAGCTTTATCGTTGCCAAATTTGGTGGCACTAGTGTCGCTGATTATCAAGCAATGTTACGTTGCGCCCATATTATTAAAAACGATAGTAATAATCGTTTAGTCGTCGTGTCTGCCAGTGCTGGGGTTACTAATCATTTAGTTCGCTTAAGCCAAGAAAATATTAGCGAGGAAGAACAAGCTGATATTATTACTGCCATCTGTGCTATTCAGTTAAACATTACTCAGCATTTAACTAAAAATGTTGAACAAGCGTTAAATGCTGAAATTATGCTAATGCTTAGCGAATTATCTAAGCATGCATTGGCGCAATCAAAACACTATAGCGTTAAACAAGGTGATACTATTTTATCCTTTGGAGAGCAATTAAGCTCACGGATATTTGCACAAGTTTTACAATCATTAAATGTGAATGGCGTTTACTTTAATGTTCAGAAAGTAATGAAAACTAATAGTCTTTATGGTAAAGCGGTGGTCGATATAGAGCAATTAGCATCAGCTTGCCATGAATTATTAATACCAAAATTGGCACAGCAGGTGCTTGTTACTCAAGGTTTTATTGGTCAAGATGGCTTAGGAGAAACGACCACATTAGGTCGAGGTGGTTCAGATTATAGTGCTGCGTTACTAGCTGAAGCAATTAACGCGAGTAATTTAGCTATTTGGACAGATGTTGTTGGAATTTTTACAACAGATCCGAGAATTACAGAACAAGCGCGTGCGATTAAGGAAATAAGTTTTGGTGAAGCGGCAGAAATGGCAACCTTTGGTGCTAAAATACTGCATCCAGCGACGTTAATTCCCGCTATGCGTCAAAATATCCCTGTGTTTGTCGGCTCTTCTAAAGAACCAGAAAAAGGCGGCACTCAAATTAAAAAATCAGTTGCTTCAAACCCTACTTATCGCTCTATCGCATTAAGGCGTGAGCAGACCCTAGTGACAGTCAAAAGCCCTGCAATGTTCCATGCCAGTGGTTTTCTAGCACAAGTTTTTGGTATTTTAGCTAAGCACGAACTTAGCGTTGATTTAATTACTACCAGTGAAATTAGTATAGCTTTAACCTTTGATAATCCAAAAGGTTCAACTCAATCATTATTAACATCAACAGTAGTGCAAGAGCTAGAACAGTTGTGTGAAGTGAGTGTTGAGCATGGGTTATCATTAGTTGCTGTTATTGGTAATGGTTTAAATTCAGCAAAAGGAATAGGGCAAAGTATTTTTCAAACGATTAATGATATCAATATTCGTTTGATCTGCCATGGTGCCAGCACTAATAATTTATGCTTTTTAGTTAATGAAGAAGATGCTAATCACGTAGTTGAAAAATTACATAGCGAGCTATTTGTTTAATTATAAAGTTCCAAATATGTTTTTATTTGAACTGTAAAAAAAGAGTAAACTCCAAATATCAATAATTAATGACGAATAACCAATGCAGGAAACAACTAGAATGAATCCAATTATTCAAATATTAAAAGAATTAAATGTTAGTGATGACAAAATCAATGAACTTTTTCAAGTGTTAACAGAAAACCCTATGATGGCTATGGGGATTATAGGAACATTAGGAGTCCCCATTGAAAAACTAAGACCTATTATGAGTTTGGTAATGACAGAGCCTAATTTAATTAAAGAAGCCGTTGAAGAGCTAGGGTTAGACTTTTCTAAAGTAGAAGCAGCAAAAGAAAAATTAAAGGAAAGTAAGTGAAAGTAGCATTTATCGGTTTAGGCGTAATGGGTTATCCCATGGCGGGGCATTTGCAAAAAGCAGGTCATGATGTTTGTGTTTATAATCGCAGTCAAGAAAAAGCACAAAAGTGGCAAGCTGAGTTTTCGGGTAATTTAGCTAAAACACCAGCTTTAGCAGCGAATGGCTGTGACATTGTTTTTTGCTGTGTTGGTAATGATGATGATCTTCGTCAAGTAGCGCTAGGCGAACAGGGCATTTTAGTAGGTATGCCTCAAGGCAGTATTTTAGTTGATCACACGACAGCATCTGCCAATATTGCCCGAGAAATAGCAGGTGTTGCCGCTAAAAACAATCAGTACTTTCTTGATGCGCCTGTCTCAGGTGGTCAAGCAGGTGCAGAAAATGGTGTGTTAACGGTTATGGCTGGCGGTGAACAAGCAATATTTGATACAGCAAAGCCAATTATGGCCGCTTATGCACGCTTTAGTCAATTAATGGGTGATGTAGGCAGTGGGCAACTGGCTAAAATGGTGAATCAAATTTGTATTGCTGGTATCGTACAAGGACTCGCCGAAGGTTTTAATTTTGCAAAAAAAGTAGGTTTAGATCCAGACGCTTTAGTTGACACTATTTCTAAAGGTGCGGCTGGCTCTTGGCAAATGGAAAATAGGTATAAAACCATGTTTTCGAGTGAATATGACTTTGGCTTTGCGGTTGATTGGATGCGTAAAGATTTAGCTATTGCTTTTGATGAGGCAAAGAAAAACAAGATACCTTTACCTATGGCTGAAATGGTTGATGGCTTTTATCAAGAGATTCAAGAAAATGGCGGTAATCGTTGGGATACGTCGAGTTTGATTTCCCGGTTTAAATAGCAAGCACTGTTTTTATGTGGTGATTGAAGTAACAAGCTAATCTGATATTGAATGTTATCCAATACCCGATTAGCTTCAAACAATTGGCATTAACTAAATAATGACATGACATCATCAATAGCCATTAAAGACTTATCACCAGTAATGCGATTTTTTACTTCAATTTGCTGAGCATCTAAATTACGTTCACCAATAATAAGTAATAAAGGTGTCCCCATCAATTCATGATCAGCAAACATTACACCGGGACGTTCTTTCCTATCATCAAATAATACTTCAATACCCGCATTATTTAGTGTTTCATATAATGCTTCAGCGGTTTCTTTAACACGGGCAGATTTTGCCATATTCATTGGCACAATAGCGACTTGGAATGGTGCTATTGCTTTTGGCCATTTAATGCCGTATTTATCATGGTTTTGTTCAATTGCAGCCGCGACAATACGTGAAACACCAATACCGTAACAACCCATGGTTAAGGTTTGGTTCTTACCGTTTTCATTTAAAACAGCACAATTCATTGCCTCAGCATATTTACTTCCTAATTGGAAGATATGCCCAACTTCAATACCACGTTTAATTTCTATATTTCCTTTGCCACAAGGGCTTGGATCACCCGCAACGACATTACGGATATCGGCAACGGTGAAATTAGCAATATCTCTTTGCCAATTTACACCCGTTAAGTGCATATCATTTTCGTTAGCGCCACAAACAAAATCGCTAAGGTGTGCTGCACTACGATCAACAATTATTTCAATGTGTAAGCCAACAGGGCCAAGAGAATCAGCATTAGAGTTTACTGTCGCTAGAATTTGCTCTTCTGTAGCAAAAGTAAGTGGTGTAGCAATTTGTGGTAAGTGCTCAGTTTTTACTTCATTTAGATTATGATCGCCCCTTAGTACTAAAGCTACTATGGGTGTTTTACCATCTTCGGTTGCGATACCATTTACGAGTAATGTTTTTACCATCGTTTTCACATCAATATTTAAAAAGCTAGCAATATCTTCAATGCTTTTAAGGTGTTGTGTTGCGATTTTTGTTAACGCTTGTGTTGCCTCTTGGCGTTCACCTTTTGGCGCAAGCGCTTCTGCTTTCTCAATATTAGCCGCAAAGTCACTAGCATCACTAAAAGCAATATCGTCTTCGCCTGAGTCAGCTAAAACGTGAAATTCATGACTAGCATCACCGCCAATAGAGCCAGTATCAGCGAGTACCGGCCGATAATTCAAACCTAAACGGTCGAAAATACGACAGTAAGCATCAAACATTTTTTGATAGGTTTTTTCTAGACATTCGGTTTCTAAATGGAAAGAGTAAGCGTCTTTCATTAAAAACTCGCGGCTACGCATCACACCAAAGCGAGGGCGTATTTCATCACGAAATTTTGTTTGAATTTGAAATAGTGATAAGGGTAGTTGTTTATAACTGTTTAGTTCATTTGCCACTAATTTAGTGATCACTTCTTCATGGGTGGGGCCTAAAACGAAAGGGCGCTTGTGGCGATCATTTAAGCGTAATAACTCGGGGCCATAATCATTCAAACGACCAGACTCCTCCCATAAATCTGCAGGTTGAACCATCGGCATGGCTATTTCATTAACACCAGCTCGTTGCATTTCTTCACGAACAATGTTTTCTACTTTTTTTAATACACGTAAACCCGTAGGCAACCAAGTATATAAACCTGAGGCCAAATTACGCACGAGCCCTGCTCGTAACATTAATTGATGGCTGATTACTTCAGCATTAGCGGGGGTTTCTTTTAAAGTAGACAATAAATATTGACTGGTACGCATGACAAGCTTTCCGTTAAATGAATGCTAGCAATAGAGCAGCGTAGCTAGCATAGAGACAAATAAAATTGCTGCTATTCTATCAGGGAGATACAATATGAAAAAGTAATAAATTATATTTTTTAAGGGGTGCTTTAACCCTTTAAATACACCGTATGAATTTATCAATGCTGTCTTCGTTTTTATTTTAATTAAATTAGCTAAAATGAAATAGGTTTACGTTTTCTTTGGTTACTAGTTTCTTTTGGTATTGACTCATTTTTTTTATGTGTACGTTGAGGTTCACATACATCGTCGTTATGATCATCGAAGGTAGGGTTACTTTCATCAGCTAACGACTCATTTATAATGACTTGAATGACTTCACCATTGAATTCAACAACATCATTGTGATAAATTTTTTTTCGTTTTTGACACTCAACTTCACCATTGAGTAAAACATAGCCTTCGCTAATTACTATTTTAGCTTCACCACCACCGCCAACCATGTTAGCAATTTTAAGTAGTTTACATAATTCTATGGGCTGTTGATCTAGTTGTATTTCAAGGTAACTTGACACTTTATTTCCTTCGAAGTAGTTGGTTAGTAAATATTTTTTAGCCTATATTCTATCAAGTGGAAAATATATTTTCTGCCGTTTAATCACTCTTTGTACGTAATGTTTAGTTTCATCATAAGGAAGGTTTTCAACCAATTGTTGATAAACCTCATCGGGGGTCATCGTATTTATTATTTTTGCCGCACGATTAATATTACGAGATTTATCTTTATTAAATGTTTTTGCGACATTACCACTACCTGTATTATAGGCTGCTACCATACAATATAAACGTGACTGTGGATTTTTTATTTTTCGCAGATAACGAGAATTTAAAATATGCAGGTAAGCACCACCTGTTTCAATATTTTGGTTAGGTGAGAACAAGTAAGATTGTGCCATAGGTTGATCTTTTTTATACAAGAAGCGATTAACATCAACACCAGCGGTTCTAGGTACAATTTGCATTAATCCAAAAGCTGGCACATGAGATTGTGCTTTGGGATTGAAGTAGCTTTCAGTGTGCATTATAGCAAGCATAAGGCTAGGGGGCAGTTGCCAACGATTGCTTTGGTTTTTTACTTGTTGTACAAAAGGTTTTGCTTTTGTTAGGGCATTTTTATGCGCTAAGGGCATGGTAAAGGTTGTTATTTTTTTATTTTTAAGCGCTTCTTTTTGTTTGTTATTATTTGCTAATTTAGCTGTTTGTGCTTGTAAGGCTATGATGCGTTGTTGCTTTTCTTTTTCAATTTGCGCTTTTTGTTGAGTAATACTTTTTTCGGTTGATGTTTCTTCTATTTTTGCGTTCGTTGAACTACTTAGCGGTGTTTTTTCTTGGGCGTTTAAAAGGTCATAAATTTTTTCAATTTGCTGAGCTTGAGCTCTAGATTGTTGTTCAATAATGTTCATTTCTTTTTTAATAACAGCTTGCTTATTATTAACTACAGAGGCTATGATTTCTTTTTTATTTGCTGAGTTTACCAATCTTTCAGCAAGATTCTGGTTAACCTCTTCACCAACTAATTGTGCTAACGCATTATCTTTGTATGCTTGTTGGGCTAATGCATCAATGACCATTTGTTGATCAATATTTTCATTAACATTATGTAAAATACTGACACGGATTTCATTTTTTTCAAAATCGAGTACTGTCTTAACTTTTTTATTTTTGCTGTAATCAACATACTCTTCCCGTGTTGATACTTCAGCCTCTCCCCATAAACTTATTAAGTTATCTCGAATGTCATCTAATTTTTGAAAGTGCTCTCGTCTAAATTGTTGATATTCAGCTAGGTACTCAGCTTTCCACTGTTCAAATTCTTGTGTTTCAGCTTGGCTTCCTTCATATTCAAAAGCCTCCATTGCTTGATCTAATTCAGCAAAAGGATTATCTGTTGGAGGCGTTTTTTGCCCGGCTAAGGCCAAAGATGAAATACTCGTTGTTAGTGCTAGCAGTATTGCTGAAGTGGTTAAATTAATTTTCATCTGTAATCCTTTAGCTTTTAGTAAACATTTGGAATTCGTACCGGGTAAGTAGCGCCTCAGCGATAACAACAGGGTCAAGTTCAGTTATGGCATAAAAATTAGGGTATATGGTTTGTCTTATCGTATTTAACGGTGCTACAAGTGCCTTTTTATTTTATGAAAAAATGGCTTTTTGGTCTAATGTTTCTATGAGTTTGGCTACTTTGTTTTTGTTGTTCATTAGTGTAGAAGCCGCTTGTGCTGATGCGCCATATTCGTCAATCAATCAATACCTTGCCTAAAGACGTTTCTAATTCTAGCTGAATCTTGCATCTTGAGGTGCTTGGGTATGCCCTTATTTTTAATTTTTAATTAAAAATAAGGGCAAGAAAGTACCCTTTTTTTTACTAGAAATATTAATTTGTTAAGCGATGTATTTCTTTTTCAAGGCTTTGTTCTGCTTTGTGGGCTTTAAATTCTTGATATAAAAACTTTTCATCTTTTGGGTTAATACTTCGGCCACTTTCTTTAACGATGGCATCAAAAAGGTGTTTGGTTGACGATGGGCTAAGTGTTGTTAACACACAAAAATGCTGTTTCCCTGCAATATCGACAATATCTGATTTTATTGCACGTGAGCCAATTAAGGTTTTTTTAGTTAATTGCTTAGATACAGAGCTAAAAGTTGCACCAACAGTAATATCATCATTTGAGTCTGTTCTATTTGAATAGGTTTTGTCTAAACCTTCAATGCGCGTTTCAAGCTGTTGAGCTAATGCTAAGCGACCATTAGCGGTTGCCATTTTTTGGTCAACAGATAAGTTACCTGAAAATTTTACACAGTCTGTTGCTGCGATACCATCTTCAACAATAGGGTTTAATACCCATTGTGGGATACTTGCCGTTAAACTATTCGTTTTTAGCTCTGAGGCAGCTTTATTATCTGTAGAACCACAAGCGGCTAAAAGAGTAGTCATGGCCGCAACAATGATAAGCTTTTGTGTTTTCATGTTATTTCCTTTTTTGTTATTTAATCAATATTCAAAGAGTATTTATAAACAATTTATAGTCATATTTCTATTAAACTCTAGCTTTTAATCAACGCCATTGATAGTTATTTTTTTACTTCAAGCAACCAAGTATAGATAACTAATTGATTGTTTTTTTCAATAATTTTAATGTCTTGTAACGTCGCTGTAACAATCGTAGATGTTGTCATGGTAGTCATCGCAATAGAATATAAACCGTTAACATTACTTATTTGATAATTATGTTCAATATTTATTTGCTTGATTTTAGCAAGTTCTAACAAGCCTTCTTTAATCGCATGTTTTATTGCACTACTAAACAAACCATCAGCACTAATACCTGAAAAAATACCGATAGCACCCACAGTATCTTTCATATTTGGCTCTTTACGCCATACTGCAAAAGGCTTGGTGTTAATTAACTTATGATGTTTTATTTTTTCATGATTAAAAGATTGATTTTGTGAAAGCTGTTGTAATATTTTATAACGAGCAAACATATAACTAGGTGTCTGGCAGCTTTGAGTATTTAACAGCTTCTTTTTATTCGCTAAAGCTTTAATTTGACCTTTATGTTCACTGTATCCCCATTGTTGAAATTTTCCCTCAGATTTTACTCGATAATTATGATCATCTACTTTTGATTCTGAAATGAACTGCAAAAACACCTGTGCATTTTCGTAAGTTTTTTCTAGTTGCTTGGCAGGGTTACTTGTCGTTTGGCTAACGCTAATCATATGTTCTTCATTACTTTCACATAGCCAAGCAGGGGTGCAGCGTTTGAAATTACATGTTTGTAGAGGGCATTTTTTTGAGAGCCAATTATGTTGAGCTTTTTTATTTTTAGTTTTTTCTAAACTGGCATAAGAGTACATTGCTTGGTTATCAACATAAGGTAATGAAAAAACAATATTAAGATGATTATCTAAGGTGATTTTATTCGTTGTTAAGTCAACATTTTTGAGGTTAACTTCCAAATTATAATAAGCGAATAATTTATTAAGTGCTCTTTTTCTGCTTGCAATTAATGACCCATTAACTTTGGCACTGAAAGGGCTTGCAGCACCTATAAAGCCAAGTTGTTGCTGATTCACCGGGCTGTTAAACCAACAAGGTGGTAGTGATATAGCATTCGATGCTAATGGTAAATAAAACAAAAAAGACAACAATATAATTTTCATAAATAATGCCTTCTTTTAATATAAAATTTAGATGTGCAAACGAACTTTAAAGTAATCCCAAGCTTTATCGTAAACGATAAAGCTAAAATAAGAGTTTTAAATATCATATAACCTTTTAATTAAATAGTATTGTTTGGTCATTAATAACCTGACCGTGTGGAAGCGAAGATTTACTAATGGTTGTTAGGGAGCTTTGCAGTATTGAAACTAATTCACCTGTACTTCCAATATAACGAACACTCGCAATTAGATATTGATTTTTAGTCAATATTGTTACATCTTTTATCCCTGCAATACTTGAGATAAGCGAATGTAATATTTCAGGTTGTTTTAAATGATTTGATCGTATTTTGATGTTACGTACTAAACCTCCTTGGTTGATAATATTAAGAAAGGCTTTGCTCAATACTTTTTGTAAATCTTGTTGTTGCTGTGGCATTTCAAATGCTACTTTTATCAAGTCATCTAACACATGGCTTGAATAAGGTAATGTGACTAAACTTGGATCATTTTGCCAACGACCATAAAGGTTATCAGCTAGATCTCTTACTTCAACTGTTATCGATAACTGGTTACTACTTGTCGGTCCTGTTAACTTGTGCTTTGCAATAATTTTTATGCTCGCACCAGGCCCAGTTTCTATGCCATGTTCAGATAACCAGGTTTTTAAAATTGGTTCTAGGGTATTTGGAGCTAATACTTCTACTCTAGGTGAACCTATTTGAGCAATAAAATTCGCAGACTGTGCTATTAATGGCGATTTTTCAACAACAACTTGTAAAGTAACTTGCAAACCATCATTGGCAAGGTTTTTTGAGGCTAAGGGTTGCCATGATTTTACCAGCCCCTTACTGCGGCTTGATAATTGTTGACTCATCAAATCTTTAATTGCACTAGATTCATCACCATTACTGATTTTTACTATAGTTTGAGATGATTGCATAGTGTTTTGCTCTAGATAGATACCAACTACGCGAGAAATTGCACGTTTGAGTGCATCTTGTTCTGCATTTTGACGTGCAGATTTATCCGCTTTAGGCCAACCTTCACCAATAACGATTACAGTAACTGTAGGCTTATCGTTATTCCATTCTAGAAATTCATCACTGCTATTGGTTTCAGGTGGGTTTTGTATATTAATAGCCACCACTATACAGGTATCATTGCCCTGAAGATAAGGTTTACTAATGTCAAGCTGAATTTCACCATTGATAAAACCTTCTAATATACTGCCGCGTGAAGTGTTATAAATTTGGCTAAGATTTATATCAATATTGTCGCCATCATTATCAAAATTAAGTAGCTTGTTTTCTTTAATAAATCGTTCCAATTCAGCCGTTGCATTATCACTTGCTTGAGTAATGACTGCTTGTCCTCTACCATAAGCACAATCTGTAGCGTTAATGTTACCGTCTTTTAAAACTTTAATTTCAGCATAACTAGCAAAGCTAAATAACAGGCATGTAAGTATTAATTTAATCATGTTCGGTTCTCTAAAAAGCTAGCAGGTGTACCTACCGATACGGCGAAAATTTTAGTGCTATTGCTAGGTCGGAAAATACCCGATTTTGCTTGTTTCTTAATTGAATCAGCTAAATTACTATTTTTCCATTTAACAATTTTACCGGTAGCACTTTGTTTTGATGGTGTTACTGTTGCGACACCAATAGGCTCAACAAAGCCTGCATCATATTGGAATATCACCATAGTTTCATCAATTAATACGCCTGCATTTTGACCTCTATCTAAAGTTAGTAGATCACCTTTGATACCTAAAACTTGGGCTGTTGAGGGCATTTCACTTAACATTCTTGTCAAGAAAATATCAAAGCCACGACTGGCCATGTCAGAAAACATCGCTTGTACTACTAAAGGGTCTGAAAAGTTAAAGCCGCTATAATACCGACCACTTACAATAACCACATTTAATTCATCTTTACTATTCACAACATCAGCAGACTTGATACGAATTTTGCCGATATTAGGGTGAGACATTTTTTCTTTAGTAAAAGGGTCAATAACGGCGGAGGTCATTTCTAAAGTGTAGTCCATCACACCTGATGTGTGAGCGTAGAACGTATCTACTGTTTTTGTGGTATCAATTTTTATAATGAAATCAGGCGCTAATGTTTTTTGCAGAGCAATGCGTTTAGCATATGCTGATACACCTTGTTCTGCTAAATAAGTTGCTTGTTCTTGCCCTATGGTTTGATTATCTCGAGTAATAATTCTAAAACGACTTAGACCGGCTAGTTGGTTTTCAAGCATTTTAACTAATTTTAAATTATTAACCTGCTCTACATATTGTAAACCTTTACCTTTACCGATGGTGTTGTTATTACCAAAGTAAATTCTGATGATGGATTTTTTTAATGGGCAGCCTTCATTTTCCTTGTGATGGTCAAAAGTACAACGTTCTAAGCCCTGAGTATCAAAGTAGGCAGGGACGGTAATATCGTCATCAGAAAAATTATAAGCACTTTTGGCTATTAAAATATTAGATGCTTTATTATTTACGGATGTATTTTGTGTTTGGTTACTCTGTGTGGATTGACAACCAGTGACTAAAGCTGAAATAACAGCACTGATTAGAATTTTTTTAAACATGTTATTGATATTCCTTGCCATGGTGTCGGTCATTTTTACTAAATAAAACTTGACCTTTTGACGTTTCAATTAGGTGGGCAATAGCTTCAATTGCTTTTTGTTTGGCAGTGCGATACGAAGATGCGCTGCGTTGTACTTTAATACTATTACTAAATAAAATACGATAGGGTGGTTTACTTTCAAGTAGCTCTAGTGATAGTAAAGCTTGAACAATATACCGACCTGATTTTTTAGCTGATTTGGTTTTTATCGAAGGCTGCAACCAGTAAATATTACCCGCACCACCAATTAAATGTTGGTTGATACTTGACGTTATTACCTGTAATTCAGGGGAAGCTTGTACCTCAATAATGGCTTTGTTTTTTGATGATAAAGTTAATGTTTGCCATTGTTTAAATTTTTCCCATAACCCAGAGGAAAGTGTTCGGTTTTTGTTTAATGCTGTTAATAAACTAAGCTGACTTTCTATTTTTGTTTGCTCGGTTAGCTGTTTCATTGCCCAAACGCGTTGCTGCCATAATGGTTGCTGGAATAATTGTTCAGGGGTAGTCACATTATCGAAAAAGGTACGAATACGTGCAGATAAGTTATTATAAAATTGCTGTTTAGGAAGTTTTATTAATAAAGCCATTTGGTCGTTTTGAAATGTTCTTTCAGCAACAAATACTAAATTTAGAGGAATTGATTCGGTAGTTAATTCAATTCTTTGTGAAAATGAAGAATGACTTTTATTCTCTTTTTTTGAAACCGAGATGATAGATTGTGAATTAACACTTACCTGTAGTTGCTGGCTTAAGTCATCAAGTGCTAATTTTTTAGCCAAAGCTTCGTTTTGAGCGATTCCGACAGCACAAAAATATTCGACAGTACAGTGTGTTTGATAAACCCAATTCGGCCAGACGAAAGCCTTAGCCGGCATTGAGAATATGAATAGCAGTAGTAAACTAACCGCGCGCATTCATTTGTTCTTGTAGTTTATTTAAATTTTCAGCAACCTTTTGATCTGCATCAATTATACTATTAAGTTCATCAAGTAAAAAAAGTTGATCTTTAGTATTCATTATTGCACTAGCAATGGTTGGCTTGGCATTATCATCGTTACTTAAAAAAGAGCTAAGAAGGTTAGCTGCGCTAGCTTGAGCTATTTGAGTTCCATATTGAGAAACTAATAAACCTACATAACCAGCTTGTAATGCTAAATCAACGGTTAACTTACCATTAGCTTCACTGATTTTTTTAGTCGCTTCACGGTATGTTTTTAATTTAGGTGTGATTTTTTCATTAGCATTTTTAGCCTTAAGGTCAAACTTTTCAGCTGCAGCCAGCAATTCTAGTTCTGTTTTCCCTTTATTTACCGCTAAAAAACTTGCAACGTCACGATGTAAGTTTGTAATCTTACGGTAATCCTTAGCAACCTCTACTTGTGATTTAGCAACCTTAGCTACACCATTGAGGATTTCGTCAACAGCGGGCACTACTTTAACCTTTTTGTCATAGCCTGTTGCTTCAAGCTCAGCAACAATGCGATTAATTTCAGCGTTACGATCTAAATTTGATGATTGTTCGTTTGTAAGGCTGCTACAACCAGCAATAAGGGATAGAGCCATTACAGCTGCAGCGATATTTTTCTTTAACATTTTATTCTCCATAAAAATTATATGATTATATAATAGGGTCAACTTAGGATTGATTTTCTTAACATTAATCACTTCCTGTATATTTGTCTTCAGAAATAATACATCATTATTTCTTTTATTCAACACTTACTTCGAGGTGCATATTCGAGGTAACCAGGGTTATCTCCAGCTATTACAGTTAATTTAACTAAAAGCTTTGAGCGAACTCTAATGAAGGTGGAATATGATGTTTTTCCTGCGTTAAACGTATGGTTATGGCTAACTTTTTAATTTGATATGAAAACTTTGTAAAAAAGACTTGAACTAGTGGTACGACCAGTGTTTTAATCAAGTTTACTACATTATGTAAAATACACATGAAATAATTCATGATTTTGCTAGGAGTAAACAATGCTTAGTTACAAAGCCCCTATAACAGATATTAAATTTTTACTTGAAGATGTTTTTGACTATTACGATCATTATAAAAAATATTCAACATTTGATGCCGTAACACCTGATTTAACGGACGCGATGCTTCAAGAATACGCAAAGTTTTGTGAAAATGAATTACTGCCATTATACCAAAGTGGCGATAAAGAAGGTTGTGCTTTTGATCAGGGAAAAGTTACTACACCAACAGGTTTTAAAGAAGCTTACAATAAATATGTAGAAGGTGGTTGGCAAAGCTTGTCACACCCTATTGAATATGGTGGCCAAGGTTTACCATCATCACTGGGTATGGTTAAATCTGAAATGATGGGTACCGCTAATTGGGCTTGGGCGATGTATCCTGGTTTGAGTCATGGTGCTATGAATACAGTGCAATCTCATGGTACAGAGAAACAAAAAAAGCTGTATTTACCTCGGCTTACAGAGGGAACTTGGGCAGGTACTATGTGCTTAACTGAGCCTCAATGTGGTACCGACTTAGGACAAGTTAAAACAAAAGCTGAACCAAATAGCGATGGTACTTATAATATAACTGGCACTAAAATATTTATCTCGGCGGGTGAACACGATCTTACCGATAATATTATTCATATTGTATTAGCAAGGTTACCTGACGCACCTGCGGGTACTCGTGGTATTTCTTTATTTATTGTGCCAAAAATAAAAACAGATGCACAAGGAAACTTAGGTGACGGTAATAATGTTACTTGTGGTTCAATTGAAGATAAAATGGGCATAAAAGCTTCTGCAACAGCCGTACTTAATTTTGATAATGCAGAGGGTGAATTAATAGGGGCTGAAAATAAAGGTCTGGAGTGTATGTTCACCTTTATGAATACTGCACGTGTTGGCACGGCGTTACAAGGAGTATGTAGTGCTGAATTGGCTTATCAAAATTCTTTAATGTATGCCAAAGAGCGTTTATCTATGCGCGCGCTTACAGGTAAGAAAAATCCTGAACTAGTCGCTGACCCTATCATTGTTCATCCTGATGTTCGTAAAATGTTAATGATACAAAAAGCGATTTCAGAAGGCGGTCGTGCGATGATTTATTATACAGCAAAAATTGTTGATGATATTGAAATGGCGAAAACAGAAGCTGATAAACAAGCCGCGGATGAGCGTTTAGGTTTTATCACGCCTATATTAAAAGCTTTTTTAACTGAATTAGGCTCAGAAAGTGCTAATCATGGTTTGCAAATTTTTGGTGGTCACGGTTATATAAAAGAGTGGGGCATGGAGCAGATTGTACGTGATGCGCGTATTGCTACACTTTATGAAGGTACAACAGGTATACAAGCTCTTGATTTACTGGGTCGTAAAATATTACTTACCCACGGTAAATCTTTCAGAGCTTTTACAGCAGAAGTATTAGGGTTTTGTAAAGATAAAAGCGTGATTTCTAGTAACCCTCATAAGCGACAAATGAATAAATTTATTTGGCCATTAAGTAAAGCAGTTGCCAATTGGCAGCAATATACTTTACGTTTAGCGTTAAAAGCGAAGAAAAATAGAGATGTTGTTGGTTCTGCATCGGTAGATTATTTGATGTATTCGGGTTATATCGTTATGGCATATTTTTGGGCGAAAATGGCTCAAACAGCTTATGAAAAATTAGCAACAGATGTTGAAAATCGTGATTTCTATCGAGCAAAAATTAAAACTGCAGAGTTTTATTTTGAGCGCATGTTACCGCGTACTAAATCCTTATCTACAACCATGATGGCGGATCCAAAAACGTTAATGCAATTGGATCAAGCGTTATTATCGTTTTTGTAATGTAATATAGTGTCAGTTCATTTAGCTAGTGATTTAAGCGTTATTAGCGCGTAAAATAAGGGCAAGCTGATTTTATGTAACCATACTTAGCTTAATCTTATATGTAGCTGGCTCTTTAAGTGACACTGCTTTTATGTTTGTCGGCTTTTTCTTTATAACTAATCGTTAATTAATAGGTAATTGTTTCATGTGTGAGCTTTTGGCAATGTCAGCCAATGTACCAACAGATATTTGTTTCAGTTTTAGTGGTTTGATGCAACGTGGAGGCAATACTGGTCCGCATAAAGATGGGTGGGGCGTTACTTTTTATGAGGGTAAGGGCTGCCGCAGTTTTAAAGACCCTAAACCAAGTGCTCATTCGCCTATTGCTGATTTGGTGACGAAATACCCAATGAAAAGTGAAGCCGTGGTTTGCCATATTCGCCAAGCAAATTCTGGCGGAGTCTGTTTAGAGAATACCCATCCGTTTATACGTCAAATGTGGGGTAAAAACTGGACTTATGCACATAACGGGCAATTGAAAGACTTTAAAAAAGCATTGCCAATAAAGTTACATTTACCAATAGGCACTACAGATAGTGAACATGCTTTTTGCTGGGTACTAGATCAATTGCATTATAAGTTTGGTGAAGTAGAGCCTACAGCAATAGTGTTGTTTACTTTTATAGCCTCATTAGCAAATAATATCGATAAACTTGGTGTTGCTAATATTATTATTACCGATGGTGAATGTGTCTTTGCCTATTGTTCAAATAATTTACATTGGCTTACTCGCCGTGCACCTTTTGGTAAAGCGAGTTTGATAGACGCAGAAATGGCTGTTGATTTTCATCAAGAAACCACACCAAAAGATGTTGTTACTGTTATTGCAACAAAACCTTTAACTGATGACGAAACTTGGCATCAAATGCGTCAAGAACAGTGGCATTTGTTTAGGTTAGGTGAATCTATTGCTAATGGTGAAGCTAACCATAATTAAATGGTTAGTTAGTCATCATTTTACTTCGTATTACGTGTGTAAAGTAGCGTAGAAATACTTATTAGCGTTAAGTCAAATAAGGGTGGCCAAGAGGTGTATCGTGTGATTAACCTGATTCCATTGCTAAAATAGCTTTTATGTCAAGCTCACCCTGGTATTCTATTAAGGCTTGTTGTTTTTGCATTCTTGCCATAACGGCCATACGATCAGATAACTCATTACCTTCAATATTAGCATGACCCTTAACATGAGAAATGACCAGCTGCTTGTTTAGTGTTTGGTAAAGTGAAAAACATTCTTTAATTAGGGCTAAGTTTTTAATCTCTTCGCCTTTACCGCGAGTCCATCCTTTTGCTTGCCAACCTTTAGCCCACTTAGTAATGCAATCTATAGAATATTTTGAATCAGATAATATTTGTACTTGTTCAACCGTTTGCAAATGATTTTTAGCGAGCTTAAAAGCGTATAACATACCGTTTAATTCAGCGGTATTATTCGTGCCATTGACTTGATATAAACCGTAGTAAAGTGCGGTTAATTGATGTTGTTCATTACTTTTTGCATTATTTTTTATATAAACCGCAAGACCAGTGCCAGATTTTCCTGGATTTGGTGAGCAAGCACCATCACAATAAATCTTCACATCAGCATTGGTTTGAGAATTAGCCAATGAAGGGGG
>JQIA01000331.1_pt1 | contig 23228 bp, 23 predicted proteins | sample 811431 | NCBI WGS metagenome assembly JQIA01 (sample SAMN02998118, study PRJNA258478) | marine sediment metagenome | biome: marine; feature: seafloor; material: sediment; isolation source: oil-polluted sediment collected from 3 locations (0.5 km, 0.7 km and 0.9 km)... | place: USA: Gulf of Mexico ...
AATCCTTTTCGAATCCTTTTCGAATCCTTTTCGAATCCATCCGGTTTCCGGGAAGAATCTAATAATAGCGTTACGCTGCAGCTTTCGTCACTGCGGAGATGAGTGTAATCCACGAATGACAGGAATGTGCACGAAAACAAAAGCAGGTAATACCAGGACAGTTCGTTCTGTCATTGACCCGAATCTACTTCAAAGACATGAGATTCATATACAAAATAAACATTGATAATAGGCTTTTAATTCAGTAGGATTATTTAGTTATTATCAATGAAAATGAAGGGTTAATTATGAAAAATATCAAATACGTTGTTTATAAAGAAGGCGAATACTATGTTTCGCAATGTCTTAATGTTGATGTTTCAAGCTTTGGGGAATCTATAGACGAAGCGGTTGTTTCATTAAAAGAAGCTGTTGAGTTATTTTTTGAGGATGAGACAGATTTAAGCGGATATCAACCAATTGGTGAAATGCTTCTTGGGGAAGATACTATTAATGTCTAAAATGCTTTCATCTAAAGAGATTATTAGAATTTTAATGAAACATGGATTTATTGAAGTTTCCCAAAAAGGCAGTCATGTAAAATTCAAAAATAAAAATAGAGCAGTAATTATTCCACATCCTAAGAAAGAAATACCCAGAGGTACTTTTGCTTCAATTTTGCGTCAATCCGGACTTCAAAAAGAAGATTTCCTAATCGGAAATTAATACTATTCAAGATTGATGCGTCGTAAAAAATCCCATCTACGCTGCGAAGCAAGTGCCCTCGGGGTGCGTTGTGCTGCAACCCTCGTCGCTCGACGTACGAACAAGTACGTCTCGCTCCTCGGGTTTTTCGACGCCTTATTCCTGGATCCTTTTCGAATCCATCCTAATTTTTGGTAATAAACCAATACTTGTGAAAATCAGTGCCATTTGAGGTAAAATTAACCTATGAAATCTATTGATATAAAACAGTTCGCAATTCTTATTATCTTCATTGTCCTTGGTGCCATAACCGTTATTTGTGCACATAATGTAGAGCGATACCTGAGTGATGGGCCTGAACTTTTGGCTGATAATGCGTTTAAACAGGTCGATAAATTCTGGACGATACAAAAAAAAGAGACTGATCTTGTAAAAATTACAAATGGGATGCTAACAGTCGCCGCTGATTCATTTAAGACAGCTCCCGGTATATGGCAACGAATTGACGGGCTTGAGGTTGGGTCAAAGGTAGAGATTCGGGGCGTTATAAAATGTGAGAAAATTATACCTGGTGAAAAACGGTGGGATCAGGGGCGTTTTCTTTTATATCAATATGATAGCAATAACAATGTACTGAAAACCCCACATGTTATTGCCGGGTTTTCAGAAGAAGCTGACTGGGATACGTATAAAAGAATAGTCAAAATTGAAAAAGAGGCAGCTTATATAAAAGTCAGAATGGAGCTCCGGAAGTGTAAAGGTTTAATAAAGTTTAAGGAACTCTCTCTTCAAAAGTTAACAAAAAATCCATTGTATAAATTCTTTCAGTTTCCGGTTCTTTTTCTTTGGGGATTATTTTTATTCTATGTCATAAAAAGACTGATTAAGGTCAGAATTAATTTTGCGGTGAATTCAGCTTTAATTGTAACGTTATTTGTGATTGTTGCAGGTACGACTCTTCCCGGTAACATTCGTATGAATTTAAAAGATTTTGTGGATAGTTCAATCATCGATATTTCTTCAGAACATATAAAACCTGTTAACGATAAAAAAGGTGACTTTGGCAGAAAAATTCATAGTTATTCAGGAACTATAGTTCATTTTATTTTTTTTACCCTATTTGGTTTTCTTTTATTTACCAACAGAGCCGAAGGTTCTTTACTGATGAAATTACAATTTTTGGTTGTTTTTGCCGGAGCAACTGAGATGATGCAATTTTTTGTCGATGAACGAGGGCCTCATTTGTTTGATTTTTTGATTGATTTTTCAGGTGGTATAACAGGCCTTTGGGCAGGTCGGTTTTTGTTCAAAGACACATTTAACAGTAAGGCTTCGCTTGATGCTGAGACCTGACACGACGGGTCCATATTTGCCAAAACAAAAGATATTAGCCACAAGTATTTTAAAAGAATTTGACCGCAGATAGCGCAGATAAGAGATTATGTGAATGATGGCATTAGATTTTTGACAATCCGTACCGTATTGACAAAAGGTGATCATCGCTGCGCGAGAAAAAGATAAAATAGCCACGAATGACGCGAATGTGCACGAATATATAGATAACGACAGCGTAGGGGCACGATGCCTCGTGCCCGCACTGGTAATAATAACAAAATCGATTAATCATAAAAATGTACCCCAGAGGCACTTGTTTCACAGCGCACCCCAAGGGCACTTGTTTCACAGCGTAGGGCCGGTTTTGAACCTGCCCTTATAATGCAACAAATCCTTTAACAATAAACCAATCAGGAATAATTCCACCACCTGTTAGTACAGCAAATGGTAATGGAATGATGCTTGTGTAAATTTGCATGAATAAAAGGGTAGCCACTTGTGGCTGCCCTTTTTTTGTACCCGTCAATTTGACATACGTCTGCCTCTCCTGTACTTATAATTCATTTTATTACCCCATGGGATATTTAAGATCCCATGTATGACATTTCAATTATTGATGGCGTCAGCCATCTCAAGACTTTTTACGAGATTATCAATTATTAGGATTTTAAAATGAATCTCATTCTTCTGTTTAAAGACGACTTCATTCCCGGAACAAATATGGTTCACCTTGATGGCAGACGCCTTGAACATATTCAGAATGTGCACAGAGCAGCCATTGGTGATACACTCACAGTCGGCATTGAAAACGGTAAGGTCGGTACCGGCACAATTACAAAACTATCTGATAAATTTCTTGAAATGGATATTGCCGAAGAGAATGAGCCACCTGCGCCTTCGCATGTTAATTTGATATTAGCGCTGCCAAGGCCAAAAGTTATCAGTCGTGTTATACTTTCTGCCAGCACACTCGGCATAAAAAAAATCTGGCTTGTTAATGCAAAAAGAGTTGAAAAAAGTTATTGGCAAAGTCCCCGATTAAGTGAAGAGAATCTTAATAAACAGCTTGTTCTCGGACTTGAACAATCCAAAGACACCATTATGCCGCAAATCATAAAAAAACCGTTATTTAAACCCTTTGTTGAAGACGAACTACCTGAAATAATGAAAGGAACACTACCTCTTGTAGCCCATCCTGCAACAGTCGATTCAAGCCCTGAACGATCAGGGAGACAGATTACGTTAGCTATCGGCCCTGAGGGAGGATTTATACCATATGAAATTGAAAAGCTTATAGAATATGGCTTTACACCCTTTACGATTGGTGAGAGAATTTTAAGAGTGGAGACGGTTATCCCGTATATTATAGGTAAATTAAGCTGATGGCTTTGAAATGAACCTTAAGGGGGAATTGGGGCGTTGGCCTGGTTTATTTTTTACTCGAGGTTAAACCCGAACTTTTTTTAAGCAGATCAATCTCTTTTTTGTTCTGCTCCATAAATATATTAAAGTCAGATATGATTCGTGGATATTTAATGGAGGATAAATGCCAGTAACCTGTTGCGTGCGGGAGATCTGGGTCAAAGACTAACCTGTCATTTTCCGGTGTTTTGTTTTTGTTCTGATAATACCGGGTAATTTGTATATTAACATAGGCACCGTCTATTCGGTTAATGAGCACTTGTTTATATAATCCGTCATAATGTGCATTACTGATTGTTTTGATTCTTCCTGTGGCAATGGCATCCAGATAATGGACTGGCGTAAAGCCTAAAGGGACGCCAAGCTTTTTTAGAAATTTTAAACCCCGCCCTTTATTTTCAGGAAGAACTACGACACCATCTGTAAATTCGAGCATTGGGGCATACTGTATTTTTTTCCCTGCTTTTTGCTCTGTTATCCATGCCGGGTTATCCGGGAATATGAAATCAAGTTTCTCATCGATAAATAATAAATCTCTTCTTTTTAAAGGGTAAACTTTATAATTAAATGAATATCCTTTTTCTTTTGCAAAGAATTGAAGAATTTCTTTGCCAAGGCCGGAATATTTACCCTTTTTATAATCTGAATATGGCAGAAAATTTTTATAATCTTCAACGCCTATTGTGAATTTTGATTTTTCACCGGAAACAGATATGCCCGTACTTAAAGATGATATCAGCGAAAATATAAAGATGATTTTAAAATAATTCTTTTTTGCCATTAATCTCCTCCTGATTTTTGTTTATCAAATTCAGGGAAGTTATAAAATTATTATAACATACACAATTTGAAAGGTCAGCAATAAGAAATGGAAAAACGGGGAGCACCTGAAAAATGTTTTGTCAGCGTTCTATATGGCGTCGTAAAAAGTCCCATCTACGTTGCGAAGCAAGTGCCCTTGGGGTACAAGCTTTAGTGATTTGCCAGACTTTTTACGAGAACATCAAAATTACGTATTGTTACAATTTTAATTTTATCGTGCAGCAATAATTGTGAAAAACGGTTTTAGCTTTGCAACGACCGGTGGCTTTTGAAGTACCAGATTCATTGCCTTGTCTGTCGCGATTGTTCCGTCAGGTAATATTGAACCTAAAGCTGCATGTTCTTCGACAAAATCACTCTGGGTGGTGATGATAATGACGGGGATTTCATTTGAATTATAATTTTCTCTGATTTTTTCAGTCAGCTGGAGGCCATTCATGTTGAGCATGTTCAGGTCTGATATTATCAGATCCGGTTTCTTCTTTTTTATCGCTTTGACAGCTTTGGTCGGATCCGCAAAAACTGCAGGCTTATGACCCATTTGATGGAAAAATTTTATATAGACTTTCAGCATGATTTCAGAATCATCAACAATAAGGACCGTTAACCCTTTTTTTGTTGAATTTACAGCATTCTCCTGGATATTTCTCGCAAGGGTTTTCGTCCCTCTTTTTTTCAAGAGGTCAACAAAGAATTTCCTGGTTTGTTCATTTGCCTTTTCAAGGTATTCGCTGGCAATGAAAACAAAAGAATCTGACCCGAGCAGGGTTGAAAATATTTTATCTGAAAAACTGTCAATGATTGCTGAAATAATCGTTTTTTGACTCGATTTCTGGCCAAAAGTCTCAATCTTACTTAATATACCTGATGAAAGAATTTCCGAGAGGTTTTTATTAATTGCTGTTGCTGCAGCGATTCGGACCTGTTCAACCGGATCGTCAAGACATTTAATCAGTGAGGTTATTGAGTCTGTTTCCGGGAGCTTTGCAATTGCCTCACATGCAGCAAACCGGACATTTGAATCAGAATGATTTTTGTTTAATACCTTAAGGACTTCAGGAAGAGCTGCTTCATTGTTAATATTGCCAAGTATGTCGAGCGCATTGATAATAGAATCAGAATCACTCATGTTAATATTGGCTGAAACAGCCTGAATGGCTTTAACACCTGTTTCAATAAGAAGGTCAATCGCAGTGTGGCGATCGTGTGGTGATGGCGAATTCAGCATTTTGATAAGCTGCGCCATATCTGAGTCGTCGTCAAGGTGTTCCAGGGTGTCTCTTTTAGCTGCAAACTGACTGACCTCTTCAGTAAGGCCAACTGAGTCCATGGACAGCGACTTTTCAATTCTGTCCATGGCATCAAGAATATGTTGGTCAGATTTTGAGGTTGTGCTTGCAAACGCCAGTCGCTTAAGAACTGAAGCCCCACCGATTTTTTCCAGTGCTTCAACGGCAGCTGTTTTTAACTCATCGTTGTCATAGAAAATGAAATCAGCAACGACATCGATACAGGATTTATCACAGGTGTTTCCGATTGCTTTTAATACTTCAAACAGAATATGTGTATCTGTTTCAGACACGAGTATATTGGCAAATACCGGAACAGCAGCTTTTTGTGTTTTGAGGTTGGTGTGCTCTAAAAAAAGAATGATAAAATGGTGGTTGATCATTGCTTTATCGAGCACAAGTTCTGTAATCTCAGATTTTAGCCACAGTTGGAGGTCTTTACTGCCTAACAGAAAGCCGACCATATAGTATGCGCTTGTATCCTGCGCTGTACTTATCTCAAAGAGGCAACGGTGGACTGTTGCATCTGTTTCCGATGTCAACATTGGAAGGGCTTTCTGCATTGAGGCTTTATCATTCTCTGCTATTGCATTCGTTATTACAGCAACAAAATTCTGATTTATGGAACCTGCTTTTTTTGTCATATTCTCACACGTTTTATTTAACGGGTTGACGTTTATGTCACGGAAGGACTATTCCTGTTTCAGAAGAAAAGTTAAGATTTATTCTTCTTTTTTGATGTCCGTGGTAATTTAATAATGATAAAAGTATCTAATTAAAAATTTTTGATTTTCCCTGACTTTGAAAAAAAACCTCATTTTCGTTCAGACACTAACTAACTGGAAACTGATTTTGATAATATTCTATTGATTGGAATTATTAAGTTGATTAATATTATATTAAAAAAAACGGAGGGTGTCAAAAGGTAATAGGGCTCTTTCATAAAAAAGAATTATGGTAACTCATACCCCATGAACTTGACACATGACGATATACTGTTATTATTTAAGTAGATCTTTAATTTTTTCAGTATTCGGAGACTCATTGTTTTATTAATGACTTGCCCCATACCGGATATGAAAAGCTACATGCTAATCACGTAACACTCTGTTTATGCAAACTAAAAGAATGGGAGAATTACATGGGCTGGCTTGGTAAAGTAACGTTTGGTGCAATTGGGTTTGCACTTGCAGGTCCCTTAGGTGCAATTGCCGGAGCGGCACTTGGACATGGCATTGATACAAAGGAAGAGGGGCGGTTGCTTGAAGAAAGACAATATCTTTCTAAAGATGAAGAGGCTCAGCTTACTTTTTTTGTTGCGGCATTTTCCATGCTGGCTAAACTGGCCAAGGCAGATGGGCGCGTCTGCGAGAGGGAGGTGCAAACTGTTGAACGGTTTATGACTGAAGACCTTCAGTTAAATGCAGACAGTCGGAAAGTCGCCATAGATATTTTTCGTGAGGCCATTGACTCTGATGGGCTTTTTGAAGATTTTGCCAGACAGTTCCACGGGCAGTTTGCAACGCAGTACGGATTGATCGAAATAATGCTGGATGTTCTTATCCGGGTATCACTGGCGGATGGTGATTTCAGTCAGCAGGAGGAAGAGCTTATTCTTGTTGCGGTTAAAATTTTTAGAATACGAACAGAAGATTATCTGAAAATTAAATCGAAATATATTTCCAGAAGTGATACATACCATGCTGTGTTGGGATGTGACAGGCAAGATCCTGATGCGTTTATAAAAAAACAATACAGAAAACTGGTTGTTGAGTATCATCCTGATAAGATAGCATCAAAGGGTATGCCGGAAGAATTTGAAAAATTTGCAGAGGCAAAGTTTAGAGAAATTCAGGAAGCATATGAAATGGTTTGTAAGGAACGTGGCATAAAATAACGTAAATGGTAAAAGAATAGAATTTTGAACTATAAATCCGAAAAACGAAAGAATCCTATATGAATAAAAAAAAGAAAGAAAAACAGCTACTGGTTTACGGGGCCGCTATAAGCATGTTTGCAAAATACGGTTATAGAAAAACAACGCTTGAAGATATTGGCGATGTCTTAGGTATGACAAAAGGCAACTTGTATTTATATGCAAAAAACAAAAGAGATCTTTATGAATCATCAATCGCTTTTGCGCTGAAAAACTGGCAGCAGAATGCTCTCGAAGCTGCAGTAAAAGAAGAGACCATTGCCGGTCAGGTGCTGACCTATTGCATGCAGGGGTATAACTACCTTCAGGAAAACAGAGATTTGCATACTTTAATCATTAACGATCCGACTATTTTTCCACTTTCCCCGGGAGAAGATCGTTTTTATAATATAAATCTTGAATCAATGACTCTTTTGAAGGGAATGTTGAAAGAGGGGATTAAGACCGGAGAGTTCAGAGACATCAACATCGATGATATTGCAGAACTCCTTTATTCTGTATATGTGATGATGATTATCAGAACCTATGTAAAAGCTGAAGGGACGCTGAATACCGATTCTATTCAGAGAGGGTATGATCTTATTCTTCATGGACTTTTGAAAACCTGATACTGATGCAGTCGTAAGCCATATATAGACTTTTTTCGCGAGCATTAATACGGATCTTCATTAAAAAAGGCGGATATACATTATGTATATCCGCCTTTTTTATTGGCTTCATAAAAAGTCGAAATCTGCGTTGCGATTTGCGCTAAAGCTTCGCTACGTGTCATTCTGTTATTGTATAAATTGAACGCCCGGAGGGCACCTTTGCTAATACCTAAAAGCTAACACCTAATCCCTGAACCCTACAGCCACCCCAGTATCCCGCCGAAAATAATGACACATAGAAAGTTGAATCCGTAGATACTCCCCACTGTAATTGCTCTCTGCCGGTTTGTCTCCATGTCATGTACCCAGAAGCAGACAAGAAAAAACGGAAGATAGCCTATAAGAAACAGGATAAACGGGAATTTGATGCTCCACAATGAATAATCCCACGTAAGTGCGCCCATTACGTTTAGAATGCATTCGACAAATACGCATGCAATTGTATTTGCAACAGCTATTACGAGCCGGTTCGGCATACCGAAGATCTTCATGTGTTTATCCTCAGGAAGGCATTTTGCAGCGGCAACCCCCATAACAAGAAACATGAAAATAATTTCAACATTCCAACCGATAAGGACGAGGTAGGCTGTTTTTCCGGGAGCCCCCCAGACCGGTGCGTACTGGGTGAAATGGAAAACAAGGCCATTCCAGATCTCGTTAAAAAAGTCCATTCCAAAGAGTGCAAGACCGGCAAATACAATGTGCCAGTTTTTCTTACCGACCTCTGAAGCATAGATATGGATTACGATTAAAAGAATTGGAATCATATACCATTCAAAGTTAGAATAATCTCTTAGGATAGAGAGTCCTTTTTCTGCTGCTGGTGTCATATTGCCTCCTTAATATTGTAATTAGTTTTTATTTTATTCCTTTAATAGAAATCAGAAGTAAAGTTGTCAATAGTAAAATGAATAATTATACAAAATGTTCATTTATTATAATAAGGGAGTATTGGATTTGACATAAAAGATCAATTGGTTGTATCAATAAGAATCTCTTTTTAGCACTTGCCTTAATCCATGTAAAATATTTTTAAAAACCGTGAGGTGTAAATGAATGAAAAGAAAGAACGGAGGTTAAATCTCCAGGAAACGCCGGAATACCTGTCGGAAATCGTATCAGGAAACCCGATCCCGACATTCGTGATTGATAAAAATCACAGGGTAACGCACTTCAACAAGGCATGCGAAACATTAACAGGGATTCCTGCCGGGGATATTATCGGTACGAAAGAACAATGGCGAGCCTTCTATAAAGAAGAACGTCCGGTTATGGCGGACTTTATTCTTGATGGGGCGTCTGCCAGCAATATTGAAGGGTTTTATAAAGGGAAATACAGGCAATCAAAAGTAAAGGAGGGGGCTTATGAAGCAGAGGATTTCTTCCCTGATCTTGGTGAAGATGGCAAATGGCTTTTCTTTACGGCTGCACCTCTTCGAAATGTATCCGGTGATGTTGTCGGAGCTGTTGAAACCCTTCAGGATGTTACCCGGGTCCGGCGAACATCAACCCTGAATGAGGCAATGCTGCGAATCAGCAATACCCTTCATGACTATCCCTACCTTGAAGATCTCCTGGGTTATATCAGTAGTGAAATCAGACAACTTCTTGGCACTGAAGGTGCCCTGGTTATCCTTCATGATGAAGAGGCTGATGAACTGTATTTTCCCGGCATTGCATATGATAATCCCGAGACGGAAAACCGGGTCAGGGAGATGCGTTTTTCGCCGGATGAAATCGTTGCAGGGAAGGTTATTAAAACCGGAAAATCTCTTATTATCAATGATGCGCCAGCTTCAGAAAAAAATTACGAAAGAGATAAGCGGCTCGGTTATCAGACTAAAACACTTGTGCAGGTGCCGGTCCATTCTGATGACAGAATTATCGGAGTCCTTACGGGAATAAATAAAATAGGTGGGCTTTTTTCCCAAAAAGATGTGGACCTTTTAAATACGCTTGCCGGTACGGTTGCACTTGCTATTGAAAATGTCAGGTTTGCAGAAGAGCTGAGATCTTTGTACCGTGAGGTCAGCGCACTTAATAACGCAAAAGATAAAGCAATTAATCATCTCTCACACGAATTAAAGACCCCTGTAGCAATTTTATCAGATGCAGTTGATTTGGTTGAAGATGAGTTGGCGCCTGTACCGGAAGAAGACTGGAAACCTTTAGTTGATATGATTTATAGAAATTTAAAACGGATAACAGAAATTCAGGAAGAGGTCTCAGATATTATGACCGACGATGCTTATAAAAAAGCAGGATTTATGATGTCTCTTTTTGAGGACTGCCGTGATGAACTTGCCATGATTATGTCAAAAACAATTTCTGCAGGGAAAACACTTGAGCAGGTTAAAGAGTGTCTTCAGGAACGTTTTTTCAGACCACAGGAAGAATCAGGCAGTATAGACTTATATACATTTGTATCTGGTATTATCGGGCATATCAGGAATGTATCCTCACACAGGAATCTTAGTTTTTTATTACAGGGTGATGAAAACAGGGTCGTTAATATACCAGAAAAAGTGTTGAGAAAAATAACCACAGGGTTACTGAAAAATGCGGTTGAAAATACGCCGGATGGCGGTTTGATTGTCGTGACTGTTAAGGGTGAAAATGACAGGACTGTTTTAACCGTTGAAGATTTTGGTGTTGGCATTCAGGAAGCATTTCATCAACGGATTTTTGAAGGTTTCTTTCCGACCCAGAACATGACGACATACTCAACAGGTAAGCCTTATGATTTTAATGCAGGCGGACGAGGGGCCGACCTTCTCAGAATGAAAATTTTTTCGGAAAGATATAATTTTACAATTAATCTTGAATCTTCAAGGTGTATCTATCTTCAAGACGAATCATATTCCTGCCCCGGGCAGATCAGCAGCTGTAAAAAATGCAGTGATACCGATGTTTGTAAAAATAGTGGGGGCACTATTTTATTAATAGTGTTTTGACTGATATATCATGACTGTGTATTAATTTAGTGATAAAAAACTGTTGATAAAATATTGATATTATTTTAAGGGTTTAATATTTCAGAAGAGAGGTAGTTGCTCATTCAATGGGGAACCGGGGAAGGTGTTTCTGCATATGCTAGAATGTCTGAAAGAGGGTAGCGTTTTTAGTGATGAAAATCGAAGAATAATTATTTTTAACAAATAATGGATAATCAAATGGCAACTAAGATTTTACGAAAAGGGGATGGATTTTCAGGGCGTTCTCCTGAACTGCGTGATGAGGTAAAAAAACTTCAGAAAGCCCTTGTTGCAAAAGGGTATCATGTCGATACGGATGGTCTTTTTGGTAAAGGTACGGACGCTGCTTTAAAAAAATTTCAACTGGCTTATCATTTATCTGTAGATGGTCTGGCAGGACCTGAAACTTTGCAGGCGCTGGAGGAGGCAACCGATGACTCGGCAGAACCAGCAGATATCCCTTACGGTTTTTTTGGTGACCTTGACTGGGTTCATGCAAGAGAAGGGTACCTGGGGAAAGCCTACTGGCCCGGGGGGGAGTCTGGCGTGACACTCGATCCCGGAGTCGATGTCGGTTATACATCCTTTGAAGTGATTGAAAAATTATATGGGCGTCATCTAAGACCTGAGGAATATGCTTCGGTGAAAGTGGTCATCGATTTAAAGGGGGAAAGTGCAAAACTTGCTCTTGAATCGAGTGTTGTTCTACGTGAGATTCGAATTACAAAAGAGGTTGCCGGTGCAGTTTTTCCTTATGCGGCAGAACCTTACTGGCAAAAAATTTCGGATAGATTCCCTGGCATTAAAGACGCTGATACCCCTGGCACGGTACAGACAGTTATGCTGTCACTCGCTTACAATAGAGGCCCATATAATAAGGGGTTGAATGTATTGAAAATACCGATAGAACGGAAAAACTGGGGTGAAGTTGCAACGCTTATTGGAAACATGCAACAGGACCATAGCCTTTCCGGCATCAGGAAGAGAAGACGACTTGAAGCTAATTTGATTTTATCATCAATTTGATTTCTTAAACGATAAATGAGAGGCGTTTTACATGGAAATACCAGATATAAAAATGTGGCATGTTGCAACACTGATGTCCCCCTTTTTAATTGGTTTGTTTAAAGAGGAAATCAGTAATATGGTCTTTGCAATTTCAACAATCAGATCCAGAAAATATGAAAAAAGTCAGAAAATACAGATAATGTCAAATTCAGGAGACTGGGAGACGTTTGTAATTATAGAGTATCATTATAGTGTCCCTTTCAGAAAGAAAAGAGGGGGCGTTTCATTAAAAGGGCTTGATGGTGACGGTAAAGAGTATTTTGAAAAAATCTCATTTCCGAACTGGAAAACGCTACGGACTAGAACAAAACTGCCGGAATAATCAATCTTAACAATAACGGAGGTTTGTAAAAGATGACAGGCTCACGATGACAAATGTGGCCAATCGAAGTCTTGATGTTCTCGTAAAAAGTCTTTAGATGGCTAAGGGAAAGGGCCTATAAACATCAGAAAACAGGGTGTTAAAAAATAATAGACCGTTCCCCTTTTAGCCAGCCTTCAATCCCCTTTTCAATCATTGCATAGGGTTTATAACCCTGATTAAGTACGAAAGTCTCTTCATTGTCTTTAAGAACAAAAGCCGGGAAACCCAGCACGCCAGAGGCTCGTGAAAACTCAAAATCAATTTGTGTTCGGGCTTTCATCTCCTTAGAGTTGAAGTGTCGGTTAAATACATCTCCGGAAACACCGAATTTCTGAGCCAGTTCGCAGAATAATAAAGGGTCTGTATTATTCAATGTCTGAATATACATTGATTTGTGAAGTGCTTTATAGAAAGGGAGCTCAGAGCCTGGTTTTAGGTGCCTCATAGTTACAACTGCTCTGCATGGCGGTTCTGAGTTGTATTTCCCGTCAGGAAGTTTATCCACCTGGTCAATAGAAAATTTTTGCCCGGTTTTATCCATAACAGCGGCCCAGTTTTTAGCGATCATTTTTTTAACTTTTTTGTTAATGTGAATAGAGTCTTCCACTTTGAGGCCACCCATGACAATTGATATTTTTGCAGTATTTTGATATTTTTCGATAATTTTTTCAAAAATATCAGAAAAACCATAACACCAGCCACATAGTGGATCACCTACATAAATTATTTCTTTTGCCATTTTTCCAGTCTCACCAGGGTAATTTTAATTTTATAAACCGACTGCTTTTTACCAGATTTCAGGCTTCTGTGAAAACATTTTTTTACATCAATACAGTTTTGATGTTATATGGAAATTAATTAATTGTTTTATTTTATAAGGCGGGTTAATATCTGTTTCAGTTTTTGAAAAATTTTCTGACATACAGGAGTAATACCAATCAGTGACAAATACAGTGAATATTAAAGTTGGCCGAAATGAACTCTGCCCATGTGGTAGTGGGAAAAAGTATAAAAAATGTTGTGAAGGTTCTAAAAAACCTATTCCTGTTAATCTAGAAAATCATTACAGGAAAAAATACGGCATCGACCTGAAAAAAGAAAAAGATATCGACGGGATCAGAGAAGCCGGAAAGCTGGTTGTCGAAACGCATAAGCTGGTGGAAGATTTCATACGTCCGGGAATGTCGACTGATGAGATTAACACGTTTGTTCATGACTATACGATTAAGCATGGTGCTATACCGGCGCCATTGAATTACAAAGGATACCCGAAGAGTGTCTGCGTGTCCGTTAATGATGTTATTTGTCACGGTATTCCCGGGGATCTTATAATCAATGAAGGTGACATCGTTAATATTGATATAACATCTATTCTTAACGGTTATTATGCCGACTCTAATCAGACACTTTTTATCGGGACCCCGGGTGATGATGCAAAGAAAATAGTTCAGGTTGCAAGGGACTGTTTCAGAGCCGGTATGTCGATGGTGGTACCTGGTAATACAATCGGTGATATTGGCTGGGCAATCCAGACCCATGCAGAAAAGAGCGGATGCTCTGTTGTGCGGGAATTTATTGGTCATGGTATTGGTATCGATTTTCATGAGGCACCTCAGGTGCCACATTTTGGCAAAAGGGGTAGCGGTGTCCCTCTGGTTCCAGGGATGGTGTTTACTGTTGAGCCGATGATTAATCTGGGTGGTAACCGTCTTTATATTCTCGATGATGAGTGGACAGCAGTAACAGCAGATGGTTCTCTTTCCGCTCAATTTGAAGAGACTATCGTAGTCACTGAAGACGGATATGAAAGTCTGACTCCCATGGATATCTGATTTGAAAATTACATACAAAGGCTTTCGCCGTAAATGGGTAAGCCTTTTATTGTTAGTTGTTTTTCATATAGTTATGTTACCGGGCTGTTCCGGCCCTGCAAAAAAAATCATTTTAAAAACTGAGAAAGATTTTCAAAAAGCCTTTAACGAGGCTTATTTTGATGGTCGTGCCAAAGCTGAAGTTCGTGTAAAATACGGGAGGGTTGATTTACTGACCGGTGAGTTTGCAATTGAAGTAGACAGACTTTCAAAATTTCACGAAGGGATTGGGCAGGCTTTGCACTATGCCGAAGAGACCGGTAAAAAGCCCGGGCTGGCTCTGTTTATTGTGGCTCCCCGAAAACAGGATTTGAAAAAGCTTGATTATGTATCAGAACTCTGTAGGGAAAATGGTATCAGAGTGTGGTATATAAATGATGAACTGATAAAAGCCGGGAAATTATAAAACATCCCGGCAGGTCATCTTTTATTCGCTTACTGTAAAGGTATTTGTACTCAGGACTTTATTTTCCGCATCAACGATTTCTACTTTCCAGTTTCCGGTGTCGATCGGTCTGATGTTTTTGGAGCTGAATGTTCGCCATCCTGTTGAGGTGCCGATATTCAGGGAAATGTCTGCAACTGCAATATCATTTTTATACCAGATATGTTTAATTTCGGTTTTCGCATCTGATGACATTCTGGAAAAACAATAGAGCTTTGCTGTCTCTTTTTCAAAACTTTCGCCAGGCTCTGATGGATTATGGTCTACAATGTTTCTGCATATTAATGCCTCAACAACAGAAACTGTAGCAGGTTTGATCTCAACGGTTTCAACCATTTCCGCAGTTTTTTCAACCATTTCCGCAGTTTTTTCAACTGTAGCCGGTTCCTGAGTCTCTATAGCTTTTTCGACTTCAACCGTTTCCTGAGTATCTGCCGCCTTTTCCACCACTGTTGTTTCCAAAGCTGAAAGGCCTGTTGTAAATGCAATTAAGAAAAAACAGACAGCTGCAGCTAAATAAATTGATTGTTTCATTGAATAATTCCTTTTAGTTTAAGGTGTCAATATAATGTGTTCGTTGAATGAAATAAAAAACTTATATCAGAAACAGAATATAATCGCAAATTTCTTTAAGCCAATAAGGATTAACCTTTGATATACAAAATAAAAACAAGCATCTTGTTATTGAAAAACAAAATAACATTGTATATCGAAATAGACAGAATACAATTTAACGATCGGTTTGACGTATGTAAAAAAAAACAGGTTGATTTATCGGTAAACGCTGTTATAATGCCTGGGCGATTGAGGGTATAAGGGGTTATATGAAAAAAATAAAATATATTTTAGATATTTTGTTTATGGTAGGTATGGCCGGTGTAGGTCTTACAATAGGTTTATTCCTTTATATGTGGGAGTACTATCCGGAAAAGAAGTTTTCTATAGATTAAGACATGTAAAATAGTAACACGTTTTTTTTATAGATGGTTTAAAAGAAAAGCAGTCTGTGATAATGGATTTACAAAAAAAAGCATTGAGGGTTTGTCTTCTGAGTTACAGGAGCAACCCCCATTGCGGTGGACAAGGCGTATACATAAAGAACCTGAGCAGAGCTCTGTCTGATCTTGGTCACAAGGTTGAAGTTCTTGCCGGTAATCCTCCGCCGATTCTTGATGACGATATTAAACTTACCATGGTACCCGGACTGGATCTCTATAATCCGGATAATCTGAACAAAACACCTTCTTTTAAAAAATTATTGAAACCCGTAAATTTTATTGAATGGTTTATCAATGCCACTAATGGCTACCCTGAACCCTTTATTTATGGCATTAAGGCATACCAGTACTTAAAAAAAAGATTTTCTGAATTTGATATTATTCATGATAATCAGAGCCTTTCCTATGGTGTCCTCCATATAAGCCGATATGTACCGGTTGTTGCTACAATACATCATCCTATGACAAGGGATAGAGATATTGCTGTAAAAAGTACACGCTCACTTTTGAAAAAAGCACGTAATATGCGGTGGTATTCATTCATCAGTATGCAGCAGTTTACGGCACGAAAGCTCCCCCATGTTATTACAGTATCTGAGTGTTCAAAGCAGGATATTGTTAAAGACTATTCAATCCCTGAAAATAAAATCAGTGTGATTCCTAACGGCATTGACACAAATATTTTTTATCCTGTCGAGGGCGTTGAAAGGGAAAAAAACCGGCTTATTGTAACCAATAGTGCTGACGGGCCTTTAAAAGGCCTTTTCTATTTACTTCATGCAGTCCACAAAGTTTCACAGAAAAGAGCTGTTTTTTTAACTGTTATCGGTACACCCAAAAAAGGTGGTATTGTTGCAAAATTGGTTAAAGAATTAAATTTGGGGAGTATTGTAGAATTTACAGGCCGGATTTCCAATGAAGAGTTTCGGCAGCGATATGCAAAAGTTACCGCTGCCGTTATTCCATCTGTATATGAAGGATTTGGCCTTCCGGTAGGTGAAGCCATGGCAAGCAGGGTACCGGTAATTTGTACTACTGGTGGTGCATTACCTGAGGTTGCAGGAGATGCGGCTGTTTTAGTCCCGCCGGGAGATATTGATGCGCTGGCAGATGCAATTCATGAGATGTTTGATAATCCTGAAAAAGCCAGAAAACTTGGTGCTGATGGCTATCAAAGGGTGCTCGATCAGTTCTCCTGGAAGTCTGCAGCGGAAATGACTGTTGATAAATATTTAAAGGTGATCAGAGAAAGATGATTGCTTTTTGGCATAGTTTTATGTAATTCTTCTTTTTTCTAAAAAATAGAAGCTGTTGGTTGTTGTATTATGAAATGTATTGATTGTGAATGGTTTACCGTGTTTTTTAATAAAAGTAACGGAAGTATTCGAAGTAATCGTTTTTTGTAATTCAGCATTAATATTTAGAACACGGAGGGTGAAGTTTTGAGTGGGAATAAACCAGTTTATTACGACGATGTTCCAAAGCTTGTAGATGACATTATTAATGAGTTCGATAAGAAAATCCTTTTTGGGATGCCGATTGCGCTTGGTAAATCTTATCATATAGCAAATGAAATGTATCGCCGGGCTAAAGAAGACCCTGAAATTCAACTGACACTGGTAACAGCTTTGTCCCTTGAAAAACCAGCATGGACGAGTGATCTTGAACGAAGAATGCTTGAACCGATCAGAGAAAGACTCTGGCATGGTGTTCCTGACTTTGGATATATGACTGACCTTCGAAAGGGTGAGCTTCCAAAGAATGTTACAATGAAGGAATTCTACTTTAAAGCCGGTTCAGTTAAGGGTAATCCGGATGCTCAGCAGAATCATTACAGCTCAAATTATACACATGTCGGCCGTGATATCATGTCCGAAGAAGATACAAACGTTTTATACTGCCATACGGTTGCTAAAAAAGTTATTGACGGTAAAATTTATTACAGTGACAGTTCTAATGCGGATTTGAGCCTTGATATTAAGCGTTACAGACCTCAGGCTGAAGCTGCCGGCAGAAAGATGCTTCATGTTGTTCATGTTAATGAATCGCTCCCATTTATGTATGGTGATGCAGTAAACCCAGAAGACAATTTTGATATGATTCTTGAAGGTGAAGAATTTCACTTTCCGCTTTTCTGTGTACCTAAAGAACCTGTCGTGACACCGGATCATATGATTGGGGTTCATGTCAGCGCACTTGTTAGAGATGGCGGATCTCTTCAGATCGGTATCGGTTCTCTTGGGGATGCTATTGCATCAGCCCTTATCATGCGACATAAGAATAACGATGAATACAATCAGATGCTTGAAAATCTCGGTATTAAAGATAAGTACAGCAGACTGATAGATCATATCGGTGGTACAGATACTCTGGATAAAGGGTTATATGGCACGACCGAAATGCTTGTTGATGCATTTGTTGAGTTATATAAAGCAGATGTTATCAAGAGAAAAGTTTATGACAATGTTGAAGTTCAGAAGCTGCTTAACAGCGGGCAGCTTGATGAGACATTGACATCTGATTCAGTACGTGCACTTCTTTCTGAAGACAAGTTGAATCCTATCATGAAGGAAGAAGATTTCAAAAGCCTTCAGAATGTCGGAATATTTAAGGATGACCTTACTTATAATGATTATAGTATCGTTAATGGCCAGAATACATACTCTGCAGATTTAAGGGATTCTGAAAATGTCGATAAAATTATTGAAAACTGTGTTGGTGATACCTTGAAAAACGGAATTATCTGTCACGGTGGCTTTTTTATCGGACCGACTCAGTTTTATAATGACCTTAGAAATATGTCAGAAGAGGAGCGAAAACAGTTTTCTATGACCGGTGTCTATGTTGTGAACCAGCTCTATGGTGGTGAAGAACTTAGAACTGTTCAGAGAAAAGACGCCCGCTTTGTCAATACAGGTATGAAAATTTCTATTTTTGGCAGTATCTGTTCGGATGCACTTGAAGACGGTACTGTTATCAGTGGGGTTGGCGGTCAGTATGACTTTGTTGCTCAGGGTCATGCACTTGATGATGCCCGCGTTATCATGATGATTAAGGCAGTAAGGGAAACAGCAGACGGGCCAGTGTCTAATGTGGTATTCAACTACGGTTATACAACAATCCCAAGACATCTTAAGGATATCGTTGTCACTGAATATGGTATCGCTGATTTAAGAGGTAAGGTTGATCATGAAGTTGTGGCTGCTATTATCAATGTTGCGGACTCCAGATTTCAGGATGAACTTGTTGAAAAAGCAAAGAAAGTTAATAAACTGCCGATGGATTATAAAATACCTGAACAGTACAGGAATAATTTTCCTGACCAGTTGATAAAAAAGCTTGACCATTTCAGAAAAATGGATAAAGGTTTCTTTGATATTTTCCCATTTGGAACAGATTTTACAAAAGAAGAAATAGTCCTTGGCAGATCATTACGTGAATTTAAAGCTAAAGTGGACAAAGAAAAATTTAGTGCAATTAAAGGGCTGGTTAAGCAGATATTAAAACCGGTTCCTGATGAGGCTGTACCGTATTTGAAACGAATGCAGCTTGACTCACCTGGCTCATTTAAAGAGAAGATGTCACAAAAGATTGTTACATATGCTCTTAAAAATGCAGGTCAGATTTAAACTACCCTGATGACTTGAGCAGGGAACCCTGGATATGAGATGTCCCCACATCTGTATCAATAACCCTCTGTGAGGCGGCTTTTACCGGCCGCCTCATATTTTTTTACATGAGCAGTCTTATCTGAGGATACTTCTTTTAATCTGTAATAGACTCCTGGTCCCCTTGATGCAACAATGCCAAATTTTTCAGCCTGCTTTTGAAGTGTCTTTTCAGTGATAATATCACGCTCGATAATGCCGGTTGCTTCAGCAAGCTCATTTCTAAGATCGGGGTCGAATGATTCTACATCAACACCAAGAATGGACGCTATTCTTGAATTTTCTACAATCCCTCTTATTGTAACAGTTTTACCGATATGGGTTTCAATCTCTGAGTTGTTTGTAATCACAGGTATGGTGCTGCCGGCGTTGGCTATTGTTGCAAAAGCAAACAGGGATATCATTACAAGTGCAGTATTTCCTGTAATCATAAGTACAACTCGCAGTTAAACTAAAAATTTATACCTTATTTGGCTTCTCCGTTAAACCGAAGCCACTTTAGAAACCAAACGAAAAGGTCATCAATTCAAATTAATCTGAAATTTTATGATGGGTATTTTTACGCCTGCTTATTCATTATTATCTTTTAGTTCTTCGGGTTTATCATTTTCTGTACTTCCGGCTAAATCACCAATTGCTTTTATTACGCTGTCCCAGGACCTGTTTGTATCTGTTGATACAAGAAATGATCTTACATCCTTAACGCCACCTGTATTTTTTGCATGGTTAATAATTGTCTTTGATATTTCATCAGAACCGGTTACCCCCATGAGTACTGGGGTACAGTTAACGGTTTTTACAAAAATATTTGAGGCAAAAATTTTCTTATCTGCAATCAGTCGTGCATTTATCTCTGTCGTAATTTTAAGGTTTATGGCTATATTGCAGCCGTCCACTTTTTCGCCTTTTTTAACGAGATAAGGTATGACCGGTTTTCCTGATAACCTTTTTGCTATTTCGACAACTTTTCCGGCTTCGTCAAGCGTTTTGCACTGACCTACAATAAATGGAAAACCATAATAACATTTAACGCTGATATCAAGTGCTTTTGTTAAATCATCAGCAAGTATTTCTGCCATAATAAGTGTCGTGAGTTTTTTGTCTTTTATGATATTTCTGATACTGCGCTCTTCAACAGCAGTTTTGTATATGGTTTTAACACCTTTTCGAATTGCAGAATCAATGCTGCAGCCATTTGTTACCATAATAACGGCAAAGAACGCTATGATCAGTCTTATTTTCATTTATTCACCGGATGAATTGTTGTAAATCGTCGTTGGTTAATTACATCATAATAGCATAGTACGTATGTCAGAACAAGTTGGTAATTGGTTGTCAATTGATAGCACAGGGTATTTATTATATGGAAACAATCAGGTGAAATTATAAAAAAGTGCCGTAGCTTAGAAAACTTTTGTTTTGAAAATGCCGGAATATATGATATCAAAATTTATATAAGTAAGCCCAAAAGGATCTGTCGAAGATTCATCCAAATAACAAAAAAGCTCTCACTGTATCATTTAGTATTTCAGTTCTGAATATTTATATAAAAGATTTTTTACAATTCAGAGATATTGCAGGCGGAATTCAATTTGTCTTATTATAATCAAGGAGATGCCATGAGTGAATTCAGATTTCATGCAGTTAAAAATGGTCCGCAAAGTCCATGGGTCCAATCAATTGAAGAATACAAAGAGTTATATGAAAGATCAATAAATGATCCTGAGGATTTCTGGGGTGAAATGGCAGAAACATTTTACTGGAAAAAAAGCTGGGAAACTGTTCGGGAATATAATTACTCTGTATCCAAAGGGCCAATTGATATTCAGTGGTATAAGGGTGGGCAGACTAATATCACATATAACTGCCTTGACAGGCATCTGGATTTAAAAGGGGATAAAGCTGCTTTGATCTGGGAGGGTAACGACCCTTCTGAGGACAGGACGTTTACATACAGAGAACTCCATGAAAAAGTTTGCAGATTTGCCAATGTACTGAAACAGAATGATATAGAAAAGGGTGACAGGGTCGCAATCTATATGCCTATGATTCCGGAGCTTGCCATCGCTATGCTGGCGGTCGCAAGAATTGGTGCTGTTCACAGTATCGTTTTCGGCGGTTTTTCTTCCGAGGCGCTTGCTGACAGGATCCTTGACAGTAGCTGTAAAGCTCTGGTTACAGCTGATGGTGCCATGAGAGGTGAAAAATCAGTTCCGCTTAAAAACTGTGCCGACAGGGCAATGAAAATATGTAAACGAAAAGGGCATGACGTTAAACATTGCTTTGTTGTAAAACGAACAGAAAACGATATTAAAATGACTACTGGCAGAGATGTCTGGTGGGAAGAGGCAATGTCGGCTGTTTCGTCAGAATGCCCTGTAACATGGATGGATGCGGAAGACCCGCTGTTTATACTCTATACATCCGGCTCTACCGGAAAACCTAAAGGTGTTCAGCATAACGTGGGCGGTTATATGGTTTACACCGGACTAACATTTAAATATATTTTTGATTATCATGACGATGATGTGTACTGGTGTACAGCTGATATAGGGTGGGTGACCGGACACAGCTATATTATCTATGGCCCGTTGTCACAGGGTGCAACGACCCTGATGTTTGAAGGTATACCGACCTGGCCGAATCCTGGCAGATTCTGGGATGTGGTCGATAAATGGGGGGTAAATCAATTCTATACCGCTCCAACAGCTATCAGAGCACTTATGGCGCAGGGCGTAAAGTGGCTTAAAGATAAAGATCTTTCCAGTCTTAGGATCTTAGGAACTGTTGGTGAACCGATTAATCCTGAAGCCTGGATGTGGTATTTTAACAATGTTGGTAAAGAGCGGTGCCCAATTGTGGATACATGGTGGCAGACTGAGACCGGTGGCGTAATGATAACGGCTCTGCCCTATGCAATAGATCAGAAACCAGGGGCTGCAGCATTGCCATTTTTTGGTGTAAAACCAGCCATTGTAGACGAACATGGCACTCTTATAGAAGGACCAGGAAGCGGATTGCTTGTATTGACGGAACCCTGGCCGGGACAGATGAGAACAGTTTATGGTGATCCTCAACGGTTTGAAGAAACCTACTTCAAGGTGTTTGACGGTTATTATTATTCAGGTGATGGCTGTAAAAGGGACGAAGACGGCTATTACTGGATAACCGGCAGGGTAGATGATGTGATTAATGTTTCGGGGCATCGTATGGGCACAGCAGAGGTTGAAAGTGCTCTTGTCAGTCATCCCGATGTCGCTGAAGCCGCTGTTATAGGATACCCCCATGATATTAAGGGGGAGGGGATCTATGCATATGTCACTCTTAATGTCGGGGTTGATGAGACCGAAGCCCTTAATGAGATGCTTATGTCTCATGTACGACGCTGTATTGGTGCGATTGCAGTTCCGGATGTTTTAAATTTTTCTCCTGCTTTGCCTAAAACCCGTTCCGGAAAAATAATGCGTCGAATTTTAAGAAAAATAGCATGTAATGAATTTGATCAGTTAGGTGATACTTCAACGCTTGCAGAACCTGCCGTTGTAGATTCTATAATTAAAAAACATACCAGTCTTTTTACCGAAGCATAAATTTCTTCACAGGTGCTACTGTCTTTTCCGAACCGGCAGTGGCACCTCAGGGCTATCGCATTTGTCTTTCGGAGTATATCATTTCAGGTAACTGGAAACTTTGGGTAAACG
>JQIA01000332.1_pt1 | contig 23155 bp, 21 predicted proteins | sample 811431 | NCBI WGS metagenome assembly JQIA01 (sample SAMN02998118, study PRJNA258478) | marine sediment metagenome | biome: marine; feature: seafloor; material: sediment; isolation source: oil-polluted sediment collected from 3 locations (0.5 km, 0.7 km and 0.9 km)... | place: USA: Gulf of Mexico ...
TTCACCATTAGTTAAGATTACAAAAGAAGCTACCACATCAGAATTAACATCACTAAAATTCTGTAAAGTAAGAATGGAATGAGTATTTGCTGATAACTGGGAAGGTTTAGCTCCTATCCATTGCCATGTAGCAGGAAAAGAAAGAGTCCTATCTGTGACAGTATTATTCATTATTTTAATTGTTTTAATAACACTTCTATCAAAACTCATATTAGCAGTTGTAACTGAAAAATCACTATTAATACTATATATTTCAATATCAGGACTACTAAAATCAATGATTTTTGATGGTGTTATTGCATTAATGTTTATATTATCAGAATAAGATCTATAAGTGGCATCTGCATAACCCTTATTAATTAAGGACTTAGAAGTAAACCCAGATGAATAATCACCTCCATACTCCAACCCTTTTGTTATAGATCTAGCATCACTGAAATAAACACCTCCTTCTGAGAATAAAGTACTTTGATTATTAAGGTCAAAATAGATATAAGCATTATCATTTGAAGTTCCTTGTCTAGTACCAAAATACATTAATCCTGATTCATTATTACCAGTAACATTAGATTTTTGAAATCCGAGGTTACTTTGAGAATAATCAGCTTGTAATGCTGTGTTTATTGATAAGAATCCTCCATCAGCTACGGCAGTAGATAGTGAAGAAAATGATGAAGTGAGTACATTATTATCTCCTAAATTAAAATATTTAGTATCAGACTCAGTTTTATCATAATAATTAGAACTAGCTGCTGACCATATGGGATCAGTTTCAGTATATGAAGTAATATATCCATTAGGATTAGTTGAATTATAAGGAGTATAACCTAATGCAGTAGTTACATCACTAGATGATACATCATCCTGATCAAGTTGCAACTCAGTATAAGTAGTATTATTATCTATATAATTAGTAGAGTGAATAGTACCTTGAGTGGTTAAAGTCCAATCAATTATACTATTTCCAATAGGTATAGTAGGTTTATTAGTTAAATCATTATAATCTTTATCCCATGCTGTATAAATAGGATCAGTTTCATCAGCATTAATAAAATGATCTAAATCACTAATTTGACTTTCTGTGATAGATAAAGCAGATTCATGTTGAGTAACTGCTCCTTGAGTAACATTAAGATCAGGAACATCAGCCCAAACTACAACAGCAGTTAAATCATTAAGTTCTGCAAAAGTAGGATCTAATACAATTGATCCACCAATATTATATCCAGTTGGTACACCTCTTAAATCCTGTGTTACTGTACCACCCATTAAATTAATCCATTGACCTGTATTATTATATTTTAAAGGTATTTTACAAATAAGAAATGCTGTTGTTTGGTAATTTTCTGGAATTGTACTAATAGCATATGAAGGATTATCATTTAAAGCTTCTACATCAGAATCATGTCCTGCAGTTGGTAAATTAATAAATGTTTTTTGTTGACCCATAGAGTTCATTGATCCCCAAATTGTAAATACTACTCTATCATTATTTACAATGGATGAACCATCAGCATATTCTCTAATATCACCAATATCTGTAATCTTCTGATTAGGTGTTAATGTACCTAAACCACTTGCATTAGCAACCCATATTCCATCAGTACTTATATCTGTTGCAACCCATGTATTTCTATGTAATTGGAATACCATACCTTCTGTTGTAGTCAAATTAATAATATCAGGTGCACCTTCTGTTATAGTAAGTGTTTGGGCAATACCACCATTATGAACATATTCTGCACCAATAAACCTTAGTTTCTCTCTAATTTTTGATAGTTGACCTCTAAGATCAGTTCCATAATGAGATTCATCCATTCTTTGAAATAATAAAGCTCCATCACTTGCTACTTCAACATCACTCTGAATTAATGCAATGCCACACCATGCAAATTCTCCTGTTGGAAATACAGTAGATGAGTTTAATTGAGCAACACCACCACTATGAGTTACATATATGTAATTCATAACTTCATTAGCTAAAGTACCTTCAGTAAGCTGGATTCTAGCTCTACCACCAACTCCTGTTCCTGTAGTACAATCTAAATCATATTCAGAACCTCTACCAAAAATATACTCTACATCTCCACCACCTATTTTTTCAACTTCAAAATACACATTACCACCAGAAGTTGTTAAAAATATATCTTGTTTATCTTCACTTGTACCAGCTATAATTTTAGCTAACCCATGATAAATAGTATCACCATTTACATATAAATTACCAGAATGTAAATTAGCTGTTCCATCTTGACCTAACCATACATCAGTAGTTTGAGAAGAACCAAATGTAGCAGTGTGTGATCCTTTACCTATTGATCTACCTATTATTATTTGATCATCTTGATTATGATTTTCTGGTTGAGTTTGATATCCTATAAATATTGAATTTGTACTGCCACCATTAAGTTCACTTTCTTCACCTACTGTAGTACCAGATAAATATCCAATTGAAATATTAGTATGACCATTTGTGTTATTTTCTAATGCTGAATGACCAAGTACTGTATTTCTATATCCAGATGTATTTTTATACAAAGCACTTTTACCAACAGCTGTATTTTTTTCACCATCAATATTAAAAGCCATTGCTGATTGTCCAATAGCAGTATTATCAATACCTGATGTATTAGACCATAAAGCAGCATTACCTAATCCTGTATTATTATCAGCATTAGAAGATTGCAATACTCCATATCCAATAGCTGTATTTGAACCACCTGTAGTATTACCATTTAAAGCATTAAAACCTAACCCTAAGTTTGCATTTTCAAAATCGGAAGTAACTAGATATGTTTGTAAATCAGATATTTGACTTTCAGTAATGGATATCCCAGTTGATTTATCCCATGCTATATAGACAGGATCAGTTTCAGTTTGTAAACCTAAATTAGCAGCATGAATAGTAGCATTTCCATTTTCCCCAAAATAAATGTCAGTAACATTGTCATCTCCAATTGTAGCTGTATTTGAACCATTACCTATAGCATTTGCACCTAATACTATTTGATTAGTTTCACCATCTGAATTAGCTACAGTTTGAGAACCTAAAAAGACAGAGTAAGATGCATTTGTATTCATACTACCTATATCTCTTTCTCCTGCTAGATATCCAAGTCCTACATTATAAGAACCATTAGTATTTCTATATAATGCTCCTTGTCCTATAGCAGTATTATAACTACCTGTTAAAAGACTATACATACTTGCATTACCAATACCAGTATTACTAGTTCCTGTAGTTAATGATCTAAGTGTTAAATATCCAAAAGCTGCATTTTCCCATCCAGTAGATAAACCTTCTAATGAATGCATACCAATAGCAGTGTTATTAGCTCCTGAAGATATATTAGCACCAGTGTTAGCACTTGCTATTATTATATTTCTATTAGTTCCATCAGGAATAATTATTTTACCAGCAACTTCTAAATCATTTAGATGAGTATATCCAGCTTTTAAAATTGGAGTTTCACCTATTAATCTCCAAGACGTATCTCCTATTTTTTCTAAACCTGTAGGTTGATTTATAGCAGTTTTTAATACATAATTAGCACTATCAGAAATCCATATAGGATCTGTTTCAGGATTATTATTATCACCAACAAAATTAAATACAGCATCAGCAGTAGGAACATTTAATGTATCACCTTCAATAATACTGTCTGTAAATCCAATTATTTTAGAATTACCTAAACTAATTTCAGTTCTTACTATAACTTTATTAAACTCAGCTGTTTGTGCTTGTGTTAATGACATTGTAAATAGTAAAACTAGTAATGTTATTAATTTTTTCATTTTTTTAATATTTAATTTGTATTTTTTTCAACTCTGAAATGTATGATAGCATTTGTAGAACATCCAATTTCAAAAGTTTCTACAGTTATATTTCTTAATCTTGTACTAACAATTGTATTTGTAGCTATACTAATAGCTGTTACAAAAATAGATATTTCATCTGCATCATCACCCATTTTTGGAAAATTAATAATTTCATATTCACCATCACCTTCTACATCAGCAACAAAAGTATATGTTATTTTTCCAGAATAATATTCTTGTTGTACACTTGAACTGGTAGAAGCTTTTAAAATTAAGTCATTATTTGTAACTCCATTCCTAAACCAATATTCAGTGAAATTTGGGTTTATACCATCAGGATGTGTAATCCCAATGGTTAAACCCAAATGTCTTACCCCTTCAACTCCTATTGGTGAACCTTCATTAAAACATTGACCAATTGCTATACCAATAGAATGGTATGGACCATATTTTAAGTCTATAGGTTTTTGAGAATTTATATAAATCCCCATTGGTAATCTAAATGCTGTTCCTGAGTAAGCCATAATTTCTTATTGTGAGATAGTTATTTTATAATTTGCATCAACACCATATCCAGATGGTAAGATTGATTCATAAACATCATATGATACTGGATTCCCACCTGCATCATCAACACTGATTGTTGTTATACTAAAAGTCGATGTTACATCAGCAAAAGCAGATTCAACATACTGTACTAAAACATTAGATCCAAATATAACAGCAAAAGTTGTCTTTAAGGTACTAGGTTCTAATGTTATAGTAAATTCACCATTATTAATAGTATCTAAATAATCAGACTGTAGACTTCTTACATCATCACTATCTACAACAACTGTATCAAATCCATACCAAAATTTATATCTACCTTTTACAGATTTAGTTATTGCAACATGATTACCTGCAACCCTTTGTGGATCAAGATTTACACCTGCATTACCTTTGTTATCAAAATATTGTCCTGTACCTGCATCATAAGTTGCTCTTGCTGAAAAACTATTTAATCCATGAGCAATGATTATATTTTTTACAAATATAGCAGTAGCATTTGAAATATCATCAACACCATTTAAAAGTAATGTATAATTAGTTGCTTCACCAACCAAAGGATTAACATTTGTTGTTCCATCACCATCTTTAATAGTACCTCTAATAAATATACCTGTAGTAGTAATTTCTATATCTGTTCCAACTTCAACAATTGAAGGAGCAGAACCAAGTGATATACCAAATGTTTTATCCTGAGAAATGTAAGCTTGTATACTAGGAAATAATATCATATCAATTAATGTAGATATTGATTGACCAGTTAAATCACCAGCAGTTGTACCAACAGCAATACCACCATGATCTTCAGGTGTTGTTGTATTTGGGTCCATAGCTGATACATATATACCATCAGAAGATACTGGAATCCACATCCTTGTACCATCAGCTAAACTAGATAATACATATCCATCTATAGCAGGATTATTTAAACTGTTTTCTTTTGTTGCTAAAGCTGCAACTAAATCTGGTTGATTAGCAATATCACCACCAATATTACCCCATATAGTTGCTATGTCTGCAGATGCAATTTTCATCCATCCAAGATCAGTTTTAACAGCCAAATCACCTAATGCCCAGACAGATATACCACCTAAATCAGTAGAACCTGCTGTAGTTACTCTCCAAGCAAAACCAGTTGTTAATGCACCAGATATATCAGGAGTATTAGAAAAAGCATCCCAAGGACCTTGTAATCTAACTGTTAGTGCTATTGCTGCATCTATAGCAGCCTGTTGTGGTGTAGATACTATTTTATTAATATCTGCTGTATTATCAACATTACCTAAGTTAATATGCTCCTTTAGTAAAGTAATATCACCATTTTCATTAGGTAAGATAGTATTAACTGATTCAACTGTTCCTGACCCAACACCACTTGATTTCAAAGTTAAGTCATTATTTGTCAGTCCATTATCCCACCAATATTCTGTTACTGTCCCATTTATTAAAATACCAATTGTCAAACCTTTATATCTAACACCTTCTTGATATACTGGTGAATCAACATGAAAAGCATGACCTTCTTCAGTACTAGTACCCAAGTATGGTCCATATTTTAAGTCTATAGGTTTATTAGCATTTATATAGATACCCATAGGTAATCTAAAAGCTGCACCATTAAAAGCCATAATTTTTATTTTTAAGTTACTATTATTTTATAATTTGCAATTACACCATAAGGAGCAGGTAATACATTTGTATATACATCATAATCTAAACTACCAACACCACCATCACTAATAGATAATTCCTGTTTTGTGAAAATAGCTGTTACATCTGCATATGATGATTCAACATATTGAATTTTTATATTCTTTCCTCTTGGTATAGCAATAGCAATTTTTAATGAATCATCAGGTATTACCAGATTAAATTCACCTTCATCTGAGCTATTTAAAAATTCAGAAGGCATTAGTTTTACCTCACCTGAATTTGTAGGTGTTACATTTACACCATAAAATATTTTTTGTCTTCCCATTACATTAATGTTATTAGATGATTTATTTCCTGCAATCCTATAGCTATCAAGATTATCTGCTTGTTCACCAGTATTATCATAATATTGTCCTTCACCCGGATTATGCAATGCTGAACAATACCAAATATTACTACCTTTCAATATTGTTTGTTCAATATGTAACTGACCTGTTTCATTAGTATCTACTAGTGAATCATCAAAGAAAAAATTAAAACTATTTTCATAACCTACAAGTCCATTAGGGTTAAGGATGCCGTTACCATTTATAATTGTTCCTCTGTCAAACATAGAAGTAAAGTCTGCAACATGTATAGTACCAACTTCAACAATAGTAAGTGATGGACTTTTTATTAAAGTAAGACTCTTATTCTGACCAATTTTTGCTTCGACAGTTGGAAACACAATTTTATCAAACATCTCACTCATAGTTTTACCATTTAAATCCCCTGCTTTTGTCCCAGATTTAATACCACCATGGTCTTCTTGTGATTCAGTATCTAAATGTACTAATGGTGTATAAACAGCACCAGAATCTACAGGGTTGCTTATTTTTAACCAATCATCTGCTGATGTACCATTACCACCTCCACCATATACTATCCAATCACCTTTGATCCAAGATCTATTTTCATCCTGTGAATTTATACCATCATGATCTACAATCCAATACCATCCTTCTTTCCCAATGCTTACCTCAGTACTAGGAAATAAATTTGTTTCTGGATTCCAAAAACCTTTTAATATATAAGTGTTTTGACCACCTATTATATTTTGTAATTGACTAAAATTAACAGCATCACTTGAACTTTCACCATTTGCAACTTTGAATTTTATAGATGCATTACCACTACTGTTAGCTTTATTATTTATACCATGAGCATCAGATGTATTTATAATATGTTTATGCAAATCTTCACTTGTGATTAAAATACCTTGATAATACAATGCTTCAGCTTTATCTACAATATTGTTATCATTTTTGTCATATACTCCCCTAAACATCATCTGATCATTAATTGCAATACCACCCAAAGAAACAATACCGTTTTTCTTAACTAATGAATTTATTGAATCTCTTGGTTTAGTATCGACAATAGTCAAATACAAAATCATGCTATCTTCATCAAGTACTAATAATCCTCTATTATCAAAAGAACCAAAATATGATAAAATATCATCAACTCTAACACTATAAAGTGCTGAGTTTCTTTTTTGTAACTTTTTAAATTGATTGTTCATTATTTATGTTTTGATAGTTGTACAGTATCACCCATTTCTAAATCAAATGTAAATTCTATTTTTGCAATCGGATCAGGACTTGGTTCATTATTTTTACTAACATCTTGTGTTATAGAATAATAAATAGTAGTATTATTTATAATTCTAATACCATTAACATGAACTTTTGTTTTTTCCATATCTAAAAATTTAATATCAAATTCAAAACTATTTTGATCTTCTTGATCAGTAAGTTTTTTAGTTTCATATTCAAATCCAGATATAGAAGTAGATCCACCAGTGATATCATCCCATACATTATTACCTAAATACCTATATTCTTTCCATACACCAGCTTCAAAAGCATTTATTCTCATACCTTCATATAAAGAATTAGATGGTATTTCTTCTTTTGTTTTATAATCTAACAATGGTCCAGTGTAACCTTTTGCATCAGCTGGTTTTGGAGCTTGTGTATTTATATTATCGCTTAAAGTTATCATTAGCTTAGTTTTAAATTATAAATAAAATTACCTGTCCATTGCATTATATAGACAAAGTAAGCTTTATCATTAATAAATATTTCATTGTTGTAAGATACAATAAATTGTAATTGATTTTCATCACCAATTGATGATTTATCTAACCCTGATGTATCATCTAAATTTTCCCAAATAGTATATTTAGAATGTTCTTCTTTTGCAACAACAATGTAAGTTATTTCTCCTACAATATTGTTTAGTTTTGTTGTAAAACCTTGTTGTAAATTATCTGACAAAGTAACTGAAGAATTAGTTAAAACTTCATCAGCAGTAACTTTACTTGTCAAATTAGAATCTCTTTTACCAACATATGTTGGATTTATCCATTTAGTCATGAGTTCAATTGTTTCAACATTGCTACCACTTAACTTCCAAATAACACTACCTCTTGTATTTCTTATATATGATTTATTACTAGCATCTTGTGATGTACCACTAGTTTGTAGTTGTATTATTTCACCATAACCACTATCATCTAATATCAAATCTGATGGTGTTTCATTATTATCCCATGAAAAAACAACTGGGTTGATAACAGTATTTATTGCTACAACTGGTTGGTAGCCTTGATATGTAAGGTTTGAAATACTTGCTGTAGTAGGATTTTCAGGATCAGGGATTACATTGGTTATAACACATAAACCAAGTGGATTTTTAGAGTAACAATTTGATAATTCTTGTATAATTTGATCTATGTTTATATTTAAATCAATGGTACATTTTTTAACTTCTTCTAAATTAAATAATGATATAACATACGCTGTATCTGTTATTTTTGTTTGACCAGTAAAAGAATCAATACCAATTGGATCATCAGGTAAACCACCTGTTCCACCACCAGTATTTGTTGGTGCTACATAAAGTGTAGCAAAATCATTTTCAATAACATAGAATAATAAAAAATAATAAAGTATTTGCAATCTAAGCATATCTATATTATTTGGTAATCTACCATAAACATCTAATTCATTAATTGAATTGCTAACACCATTAATTATTCTAACATCTTTATTTATTACATCATTGATACAACAAACATAATTTCTTGTATATTGTGGTGTAATTAATTGACCTAGATAGAGATACATAGTAGTAGTCATAAATGACAATTCTTTGTATTCTTTTATTGTTGGGTCTTGACCATTATAACAAGAATCACTTTTAATATTTGAACAGTTACAAATGAAATCTTTTACACTTTCAATTATAGTTTTTTTATATTCTGGAAAATAGTTGACATTTATTACATGGTCTACTCCATCACCTGTTCTTAATAATATTTGATAAACACCTTCTTGATCAAAATTAACACTTGTACTTTTACCTGCTTGTATAAATACTGCTGGTGTAATTACAATACCAGTACTTGTAACTAATTGGTAGCGTAGCTCAGATGTAGCATGTATATTTGATATTTGATGTACCAAATTTATAACTACATATCTATAATAATTATTACTTATATCCATGATGCTAAATTAATAAAAAAAAGGGATTGGGAAAATAAATTCCTTCCCCCTTTTTTAATGAAGATTAAAAAAATGATGATTATACTCCTGCAATAGCCTTTAATGTTGGTAAAGGAAATTTAGCTGTCGAAGCAGCAGCTTTATTTAAAATGAAATATGTACTTTGATTGTTTAGATGTTCTAACCAACCAGCAACAGAAAATTGCATATATTCCAATGTTACTATTGTATATGATTCAGACTTGGAAGCAATAAAATCTGCTTTCTGGAATGGTAAACCATGTGTTCCAGATTGTCTGTAAACAGAACCATTACCACCAAAACCTTGTGCTAAATATTCAAGTTCTTGAACATCATAACCTTTACCGGTTTCATAAACCATTTCAGTAGTTGTTGCAACAGTTCCCCATCTACAAGTACCACCTAAAATAGAAGTAACAGCTTTAATTTGTCTTTGTTTGAAATACTTAGCATTAACATTACAGAATGAATACATTTCAGAGAAAGTATTTACTGCAATATCTAATTCTAAGTCACTTGAATCAGTAACAGCTCTTACTAGAGCAAGTACTTCTTCAGTTGTATGTGTTGCTGGTGATGCATTACTATCAGTCCATACATCAGTAGCAGGATCAAAAGTTATTGGTTCATCAGTTATAGCTCCACCTTTTATAACCATTCCTAAGAATTTGTCAGGATCGATAGCTATTTGAGCAATCCATTGTGCCGTTGCTTCAGCTGTACCATCATCAGATGCACCTACTGAACCTACACACTTTGTATTAGCCATGAAAACCTTACTTGCCTGATTAGCACCATATCTAACATACACGTCACTGTTTCCTCTAAAATCTAACTTCAAACCATAATCATAGTTTGTAGCATTAGCTCCTGATTCAGCAACTACACCTTTTACATTAATTACTTGTGCTACAGCAGCTTGATCATCTGCAACATTAAAATTTGTAATTCTAGCATGTTGGATATGTGTACCAGTAGTTTCATACACTTCATTCAACACACCTAAAGTTCCATTACCTATATAGGCAATCTTAAAGTTAGTTGGTATTTTTGTTCCTACTACAGCAGCTAAGCCAGTATCATAGTCAAATACACCCCATTCACCAACAGCTAAACCAGAAATAGTTCCTGTTTCTTTAGCTGCACTTTCAGGTAAAAACAGTACTTTGCATACATGATTGTTCACACTCATAATATTTGTTTTAGTTATTTATTATTTGTTTCATTATTGAAACATCTTTTTTCATTTGGTAACTATCTGATAACACTAAATCATTAGTTGTTAGTAATACAGCTAAATCTACTATTTCATCATGTGTTATTTCATCTAGTATACAATCTTGATAACCAGTTAATTCTTTGCCAGTTGGTAATAAATATTTACCACCTATGAAATTTTCAGCATTATGTATATAAGGATGTTTTGTTATATAGTTTATACTGAATGACTTAACTGTAAAATTATTTGTAAATACTTTTATACCATAATTAAAAAATCTAATGTTGCATTCTCCCCATTCAAAATCTGAATTAAAAAATACACTATTAATATTTCTATCATCATGTTTTATAACTATAGTATTTAATTCTTTTTCAACACCACCTTTACTACATAATAACTTTGCAGTTGATAAGTAATATAAGTAATTTGTAAAATCTAAAGAATAATTTATTTCTGATGAATTAGAATTTACAACTTCTAATTCATGATTGTTTGAAATTAAAGGTCTTAAGTCATCAATAGTTCTTTGAATTTTTTCAAAACCTTTACTGGTACTTTTTAATCGTGGTTTAGCAATTAATAATATATACATGTTTAATGCTCTGTTAAGAACCCTATCTATTTCAGGGATCTTCAAACCAGTATAAGCATTACTATCTATTTTATTTAGCTTCTGCTTAAAATCATAGTGCATATTTTTAATTGATCCATCCATTATATTATAATTTTTCTAATATTAGTGCTTTAATTGCTTGATTTTCAGGATTAGAAAGATGTTTGACTGCTTCATCAGTATTAAACCCAATTCTATCACCCATATAAAGAACAGCATTACCTTCTTTTTGTAATATATTCTTATGAATAGCTTCTAAAACTAATGCTCTATCATAAATAGATTGTTTTGTTCTACTAATTAGTATTGTGAATTCCTCAATTTTTGTATCAAGAATTTCATCCATCTCAACATCTAAGTAACTCTGACTTTGACCTCTCATTGATTTGCCAGAGATGATTTGTATAATATTAGCTTTGTCATCTGTGTTCATTTTCAACACAATTTCATTTGCTTTTCTCTTTTGTTGTATTTTTGTAGCTTTAATTTTTACTTCTTCAGCTTCATCAAAAATAACAAATGTTGCATCTGGATATAAACCTTCTTCAAGACCTGCTTGTGAATTTGCAACAAATTTACTTGCTTTCAGAATTCCTATTTTAATAATATCTAATGATTTATTAGTATCAAAAATTGTTGTTCTGTATGGTAGCTTTACCTGTGCTGTTTTTGATCCCCAAAAAGGATGTCCTTCATCTGGGTTATAATCATCTGATAGATCAAAACCAGTTGCAGCAGATAATTTTTCTTTTTCTTCTTCTGATAAACCAGTAGCATATTTACCAGTAGCATCATCATATAATGATTCTAATACTAATGGTTGGCTAAAACTTTCTTTGTTATATTTACCATGCCATTTTTTTACATCTGTTGGTTTAACTTTTATTAAAGTACTCATTTTCTTATCTTTTTAATTTACATCATTTTTAAAAGAAACAGGTTGTTCATCACACAACCTGTTTCATAATCTCTATTATATGTTATTAGTTTCTGGTCAAAATTAATTCACCACATCTAGTCACATCTTCTACGTGTAACCCTACTTGCTTTTCAACATGCATTTCATAGTAGTTACCTGAGTGAGACATTAAACCACCCTTATTTGGTCCATAAGGATTTGATAAACCACCTACATAACCTAATTTGTAACCATTCTTTTTGTTCATAATTTTTACATTAGAACTAGCACCTTCACCACTAAAGTCAAGGAATGTGATTCTTTGAGATTCAATAGGAAATCCTGTTAATTCATCAATTTCAAAGTTGATTTCTCTATCATCATATAATGGGTTATGAATTAATTCTAATTCAGCACCATTAGCCATTATATATTTTGTGAATTGATAACCAGCTTGTAAAGCATTACTTGAATACTCAGAAGTAGTTGTGTCCATAGTAAGACCTTGAACAACTTGGATAAATCCAGTTCTTTCAGCCCATGCTTGGATAGCTCTGTGGAATAATAACATTCCATATTCACCTGTAAAACCTTTAATTTTTCTCTTAACACCCGGCTTAACTCTTGAATAGAAAATATCCATAAGATATTCTTCAATCATTTTAGCTGTTAAGTGACTATATCTATGTACGTGACCATCTTCTAACATTTCTTGTAGTCCGGGACCACTAAAAATAGGTCTACCATTTGCACCTGTTACTGTATCAGTACTTCTTGAATACCAGAAACCTCTTTCAAGTTCTCTATACCATTGTTGCCAATACTCTACTTCTGCATACTTTACCCAACTTTTATGGGTTTGACCTTTGGTATCTTGAATACCAACTGCAAGAACTTCATCACTAGCATCACCAGTAACTTTATACTTCTTACGATATCTACCCATTCTATTAGTTAATGCAAGTGGCATACTGTACTGAGTAGAACCTGATTGTTCAGCAGCTTCTTCATACTGAGAGTACAATTTACCCCATTGTTGTCCGGGGGTTAAAAATTTAACTGGTAAGAATGCATTTGGATCATCACTCATTAGACGAACCACATACTGTGTTCCTGTACCATCTTTTTTAACTTCTTCTTGGATTCTACATTGGTACTTCTTATTAGAAGTTCCGGGAAAAATAACATCACCCGGTTGATACCAATTTTCATCAAGCTTCATCTTGAATGGTTGTCTCCTTTTACCCGGAGTAGAGTTACCAGCTTCAAGGTTTTCAACAACAACTAAAGGTCTAGTATTAGCACCTTTAAGTTCCCATTCCCACTGAGTACTACCAATAGTTTCTTCTTTACCCAATCCAACTAGGTTGGAAGTCAGTGGGTTGTCAGAATATCTATGAGCAGTAAAAAGTTGGTTCATCTTTGATCCAATTGCTTCTGGCTTGGCAATAAGAGCTGCACCTAAGTGGTTCATCTCTGTCATGTTAGCATGCCATGGCATTTGCTTAGTGACCATTTTACTTTGTAATAAACTCATAATTGTTTAATTTTTGTTTTAAAAAAAATCTGACAAAGGTCTTTTTGCTGCATTAGATGTTTTAATTTCAACGTTGGTCTTTGCCTTTTGTAATTTATCTTTTAATTTGACAGTTTCTTTTGTTTGAGCTTTAACTTTCAAACCAGAAATATCAAAATCACTTTTTATTAATTTAGCTAACAGGATTAATTTCTTTTCATCTTTCATTAATTTTTTTAAACCTTCTTGTAATCCAGTAACATATTTGTTGTTACCCGCTTTTACTGCTGGTTCTGTAATGAATGATAGCAATTCTTTTTTGTCTTTTGCAGTTATTTCAAAATCTTTTACTGTTGTAATAGAAGATAAAGAGTCTTTAATAGTTTTCTTGAATGCTTTTACATTATCTTGTTCAAGTTTGATTGCATCTTTATTTGATTTATCTATAGCTTTTATTTTTTTAGCTTGATCTTTTTCAATCTTCGTTAAATATTTTTCAGCATATTTAGCAGTCTTACCAGTATCTTCTAACCATGATAATTTTTCGTCAATATCTTCAGGTTCAATACCTTCTACATTTTCAAAATAATATCTGGCAACAACTTTTTGAAATTTTTCATCTTCTAAATCTCCTTTTGGTATAGAAGATGAAGTTTGTAAAACATCAAAAAAAGATCTAGTTTCACCACCATCTCTTTTATGTTTCAAAAATGCAGTAGCATCATCATCCAATTCTTCAAAGAAACCTTCAAATGTTTCACTAACTCTATTATTTACTTCATTCTCATGAAGTTCAATAAATGCTTCTTCATCTATAGTATCTTCTGGAATTTCAACAGATGAAAGCACTCCTTTTTCTTTCATTCCTGTAGCTAATATATTAAAGAACTTTTCATCAGTTTCCTGACTGTTATTAGGTTTTTCAACTTTATCTATTTTTTCAACTTTATCTATTTTTTCAACTTCCTTTTCATCAGTTTTTTCTTCATCGTCAAAATTTAAAATTCCATCAACATTGGTTTTTTCAGTTTTTTCAGTTTTCTCAACTTTCTCAACTTTCTCAACTTTCTTCGCTTGTTTTTTTTCTTCAGTTGATAATGTTTCTTTTTTTGATGTTATTGTTTCATCATTTAAATCCCATGAAAATGATTTTAATTTTTCATTTTCAGCAGTTTCATTTTTTTTATCACTCATTTTTTACAAATTTAAGTTTTATTATTAATAATAGTACATAATCATTATTAACTATTGTTATTATCCTAATAGCCTTATGACCCGCTTGGTTGTTTATTTAATTTCTTTTTCTCTATTGTATTTTTCTCTTTGTCCTGTGTCTTCTGATGTTTGAATTTATCTTCATCTAATTTTTGCTTTTTAATTTTAAGTTCAGCATCAACCCCAAATTTAGCAACTTCTAGGACATCTGGTACATCATTATTATTAACATCTTTATTTTCTGCAAAACCTAATGCTAATATAGTCTGTTTTTGTATTTCAGTTTTCCTATCTTCTTCTGCTTTAAGAACAACTAATTCTTTTGCTCTTTGATGTTCTTTTTCTGCATTTTCATCTTCAAGGGTTTTAAGTTCTTTTTCATGTGTAAGTCTTTGCTGTTCCATTGCATTTGTTTCTTTTCTCTTTCTTTCCTCAGCAACTTCTAACAATTCTTCTGCTTCAGTAATACTATCAGTCTTCATGATTTTAACAATATCAGACATATCAATTGTTTGATTTTGCATAGCAGTAAGTCCAAGATTATTAAGTGCTTCTTTCACTTTTACAGAATCCATACTATTTGCTACAAAGAATCCAAATTTAGATAATGATAATAAATCTTTATCTACTTTAATTATTTCTCTTGAAAAATCATCTAATATATAATCTAAAGCTTCTATATCATTTGTTGAATAAGCTACTGCAGATAATTCTAAAAAGTATGTAAGTGTTGCTGTTTTTATATTATTGTGCCAATCAAAGTATGGTTCAATAATATAACTACCTTGTTGTATTGCTTGTTCTGCATTCTTGACAGCTTGGTATTGACCAAATCTACCTTCCATTTCTTTTGTAACACCAATTGCATTACCAGCTCTAGCTTCAATATATTCAGCAAGTTTTATATACTTCTCAATATCTGAAATAAGAGACATATCAATCTCTTTAGCTGCTGTAGCCACTTCTGTAGCACCATTTCTATTACCTTCTTCATTAGGATTCATAAATCCAATCTTTATCTTATCAAGATAAGCTAAGAATTTCTTCATACCTATTTTTTGACTAGTAGGTATGAGGTTCATATTAAGTAGTAATATTTTACCTTTATCAGATGCCATTAACATTTCAATCCTGTACATTATAATATTATAATAATACTGATATAATTTAATTCTGTCCACTAGGGATGTGGCTTCACTATTCATATTATCAACAAAACCACCACTATAAGGTAACTTAACATTATATAAGTTATCCATATCTTTTGGTTGTGATGGAACAGGTCTAAGATTTTTATATATATCATGACCAATTTTATAACCTTCATACACTTCTGGTATATTCTGCCATACAATATTTACATCACCAGCTTCTTCATTTAATCTATATCCTTCATCCACAATGCGTTCTTCAACAGTCATAGTTTCAGGATCTATATATGACAAGAATCCAATTTGTTTTATTGCTTTCCAAGTCCTATGAATTACTTTTATTTTATTGATTTGATTTTCATTATCAAATGATAATTCATCTGCAGAAGAACCATTTGTACCAAGTTCATATATTGTTCTTATTTCATCATCAGTAAGAGTATCAAACATTTCAATAATAGCTGTAGGTGATAACCATAAATCTACACCAGCATATTCACCATCTTGTATATAATCACCTTCTGATAAATTGTCACCATAAAAATCAAGAGGGTTAACAACTTTTAGAACTGGTTTACCATTTATAATTCCAGACCAATATATCTGTGCAGCACTTATAATACTATGTTTCCAACCAGTATTAAATTTTTCTTGTATTTTTTGTTCTTTAATTGTGTATTTAAATATTTGAGACATTGCTATTTCAGCAGGATCTTGGTGTTTTCTTTTCATGTAATGATCCACTTCTGGTGGTGTCATTGCTTGAATCTCTTGTTGTATTACTTTACTTATTTTGTCTTTTTCTTCTTTTGATAGATCAGAACCTTTAGTTTGTTCTGCATACTTCATTTCAGCTTGTTCTTGTATAGGTGACATTATTTGTTGAATGACATACTCTCTATATTTATCAAATTTGGCTGTTTCCTTTCTAGTTGTTGCTTCTGGGTTTACTGCATTAATTCTCCAAGCAAAAGGTCTTTCTAGCTCCATACCAAGTAAAACTTTCATTTTACCACTTATGATATCTTTATTTGTAAAATCAGCAGGTAAATCACCTGTCTCTTCACCAAGTGGTTTATAAATGTATTCAAAATCTTTCTTATCAATTATACCATTAAATAGATTATAATTAACTTTTAGATTTTTATTACTCCTACTAGAATCTTCATCCTGAGAAAAAAAATTGATTTGTATAAAACTATCAATGGAATCTTTATACCATTGTTTTTTATTTCTATTCTTTTCTATTTCTGATAATAATCTTTTAGTTTCCATAATACTTTAGCTTCTACTATATAAATCTAGTTCCAATATTTCTCTTGCAATTTGTGATTGTGTATTCTTTCCATATTCTTTTCCTTCTTCTTCTTCTTCTAATTGGAACATAACCATCATAAATGACATGACCCTATCAAAGTTTCCTTTTCTACTGTATGCAATCAATTCTTGCAATAAACCAATATCTACAATAGTTTCCAAATTTAAAACTTTTTTTCCAGTTTCATCATAATCTCTTTCTGCTAGTAACCAGATCTTTATATATTTTTCACCAGCATCTTTCAATTTATCTACCATATGAATACCATAAATTCTTGAAACAGTACTATTTTTGATATTTTTTGATATAACAGCATCAGGTTGAGATGCTAGTAAATGTAGCTTTCTTCTTCTTCTAAAATAACTTACCACTTCAGTTACTTCATTTTCATGCATCATTTCCAAATTGTATAACTCACATAACATTTCAACATTTCTATTAAATATATCTGATGTTTGTGGTCTACCTACATACCAAGCAACTAAGATATCTCTTGTGTATGAAAAGTTATTCGATGATTTATAGATATATATAGAACCTAATGATACACCTTCTGATTGATCTTGTCTATATGGGTCATAACCAGCTTTATAGAACCCAACTTGTGGGTCATTAACTGGTGGTTCAAGAATAACAACTGCACCAGTTTTATCCTTTTCCTTCATTGGAAAGTAGTTGATTGGTGTCAACTTACCTTTTAGATCTGGTTTTATTTTTACTTTACCATCTTCTTTATATAAGGTTACTGGTTGTGTTTTCTTACTATATAATTCTTGTTCAATTACTGTTGCTAGTCTAGCTCTCAATTCTTCAACTGGAAATTCATTACCTGATACTTGTAAGAAAGCTTCTTCTGGACTGAATGGATATTGTTGTGTATATTCATTTAATGCACTACTACCAGAAGTTTCCATGATTATCTTCTGTCTTTCATTTTCTTCATGTGCTTTGGCTGCTGCATTATCAGAGTTACCATCTTGATCAATGAATCCCGGCTTGTTCCAATAATCAGGTACAAAAAATCCACATTTGGATGTCTCATGTGTTTTGTTATCCCAAATATTTTTGAAAGGTAATAATTTATAAGGTATTGGATTGTAAAACATTTCAGCAAAATCAGTAGTTGCATTATCCATATCACCACCTGTACCAAATACTAACATTTGACCAGTAGTATATATACCATCTTCCATAGCTGGTTTGGTTTTCATGTAAGACTCTTTGAGATTTGGGAATTTACCAGCCTCTTCAAATTCAACCAAAGTACCATCCTTACCAATAGCAGCATCAGGGTTATCACCAAACGATAATGCCATGATAGTAGACTTATATCCCTTTTCAACTGATATATTGTTTTCATCTTTTTCTTCATAAGATGCTTTCTTGTGACTTACTTTGTTTACAAAATCTCTTGCTTTAGCCCATCCTGTATGCTCATTGAAAAAGTTAACATAATCATTAGCCATTTTCATAGTACCTTCTGGGTAAAGATATTTTTTATCAAAAGCTCCAATGATAGTTACAGAATTCTCAATTGTGTTATAGTTATTAGCAGCCATCCAACCATTTTTGTAAGAGTAACCTTTACGTCTTGATTTTCCTACAATAACATGAAAACCACCCTTTAAATAATCAGGTAATATTTGAACTTCTAATCCTAAACCTTCAATGTAATCTAATTCTGCTCCCCATCTAGCAATGTCAACAACATGATAATAATTATAATCACTGGACCAAAAAGAGGGAAAGGTAACATCTTTAGCTGCACCATTCCCTCCTATTCTTGCCATTCTTCTTTGTTCAACAATACTTAAATTACTTGCTTCAGCTATCATACTTTCTTCAGCTTCTACAAATTCTTTTGTTAATTTAATCTGAGCAAAGTTTAGATAACCATAATGATTACCTGTTATATAAAGACCACCTGATGAATAACCATCTTGGCATCTTCTTAGTTGTTCATTCCAATATTCTTTCCATGCAGGTGAACCCCATGGGTCTGGACAGTAATATCCATGCTTCAAGAAATGATTTGCTTCTTCTCTTAATGTTTCAGTATTTACAAAAATACCATCAGAATTTCTTTCAGCGTAAACTTGCATATATTATTTTTAATTTAAAACATATATTCACATTAATGTGAATTAGGATTTGGCATATTTACTTTAAATATGATTAATAAATCCCACGAAGCAAAGTTAATATTTAATTTCTTAGAAATATCTTTTTTAATTTTACTTTGTCTGGTTGATTTTGTAACAATAAAACCAGTATAAGTTTCATTATCTAATTCACCAGTATATTTATATCTATTTACCATACTTTTTTATTCTTTGCTTGCATAATTTCATGACCATTAGTAACTAGTAATCTAGCAAAAGCATCAATATTAATTTTTAATCCCCAACTCATACCATTTTTTAGTCTAACAGTTGTACAAGGTACTCCATTAGTTTCACTTTTATTGAATGATTCTACATCACTTAATTCCATAAACATTGTACCCGGTACTAAAGTAGGTTTAACATCTAATATTTTAATCATGTCTTCTGATAAATGATCTGTATCAGGGTTATCTTCAAAATCTACTTCAAATTCATAATATACTTTTTTCATCTCTTTAATCTTTTATAAATGTTTTTAGAGCTTCTTCTCTTGTTTCAAAATATCTGCCTGTCCAACTATTACTATTAGTTTTAAGATCATAATACCATATACCAAAATACATATCATTTTCTATAACTACACCTTCAGTCATTTTCTGACTTAAATGATTTATACTAGCATGATGTTCATGTAATACACAAGCACCTTTGAAAGATGTAGCAGCAACAGTAGCTACATGAGAAGGTTCTTCTAATTGATTAACTTGATCTAAACTATATTGACCTATCCAGACTTCAAATCTTACTATAGGTGTTTTTTCTATTTTCTTTGTTGTATCAGCCATTATTTTTTTGTTTTTTCAAATTGATGTAATAATAATGAAAATTGTTGTACAAAATCTTCATCTTTTGATAAATCATCTTTATTTAATGTATCAAGAATAGCATGTACAACTTCATGATATAATGTTTGTTCGATTGCTGAATCAGTTCTTTCATTTCCATCAGTTTGTTTTTGTATTAAAATCTCTGATGTATGGTAATTACATGCACCATAAAATCCTTTATCATCTAATTTTTGATTGTCTACTTTAACAGACCAATCAATTCCTCCTAGTGTGAATTTTTCAATCATTTAATATATCTCCTATAATTTCAAATATGAATATTATTAAACTAATAAACCAATTTCTTTTTTTATTTTTCATTATCTATCTTCTGTTGATTTTTCAAAAAAGTTAATAGTTCTACCACCTTTACCTTTTGATGCTTCGGCAGTCTCACTGTAAATAGTTTCTTTCATACCACCAAGTGTTTTTACAATCTCATTGGTATCTTTCAAAGCTCTTGTGACATCTGCAGGTTTATGTACTGGTGTCCCTGTTCTAGTTACTAATGTTAAATCTACATCACCAAAGAACTTTTTTAATTGTTCTGCTCCTTGTAAAGCTGCTTCATAAAATGCAACTGTAGGTGATGCTTCTTCTTGTAATCCAGTATATAATTTTACTCCTTCATCTATTAATACCAACTCATGAAATCCTTGTTGATCATTGTTTGGATCTATAGCATTAATTATTTTGTCACTTCTTATGTCCATTCCGTAATCAATGAAAGGATTTGCTTTGTCATAAGAACACATAAACTCTATGTAAGCAAATTGTTTTAATGCTCTATCTTTTTTCACAGTCATATCCAACTCCCATAATTCACCAAATGGATGAATCAAAAGAGTGGATGGATGTGGCATCACTTTTAAATCTTCAATTATAAATAGTGTCATATTCTAATCCATTTTTCTAAATCTTTACTATACTTTTTAAATAATGAAGCATTTGTAGAAATATAATCTGTAGTCATTAATACATTCATATTATAAGTTGTCTGGTCCATCTTGCCTTTGTCATAACTATCTTGGCTAAACTTTAGTAATGACATTACCTTACTAGGTGTAGGACTAAATTTACCTAGATACTTAAATCTAAATTCAAATAATTTACCAGTTGACAATTGCCTTTTCATATGTAGGAAAGGAGTTTTACATATATTCTCAAAATCTTTATAGTTCATTGTTGATTCTGATTCAATAAAGTATTCCTCTATCAACTTATTTCTTTTTTCTTTCTTTCCTTTTACAGATCGTTCTACGAAATTTTTCATTATTCCTCATTATTTATTAGTTTGAATTGATAAGTCTGTTCATGTCCATTAGGGAAGAGAATGGGCAAGATCTCATTGTTAATAATGAAACCTTTGTTCTTTAAGCTTTTCATATAATTAGATATACCTGCAGCTTTAATTTTCATTCTCTCCTTAATAATCTTCTTTGCTGTTGTTCCGAATCTATCACTTGCTATAATACCATCAAGACTCATAAAATTAGCCAGTAACTCAATCTCTTTTGGAGTTAAAGTTACTGGTAATAAAGGATTAATGATCCTCAAATGAGTACTGAAATATTCAAGTCTTGACAGACTCATTGTTTTCTTAATCATTTCTTTCTTTTTTTCTTCTTAGGTGTTAGATGAGTATTTCTTTTTCTAATCTTTTTTAGGCTCTACGTAGTTTCCGTTTTCATCATAATAACTACCCATATGTATACCAATCTTTTACCAATGCATCTTCTACAGAAGGTGAATAACTCTGGATTAAATTACTCTTGTTTACAATAGCAAGCTGATTAGTATAATAAAGTGCATCTAATTGGAAGTTCTCTTTATCAGCAAACCTTTTCACAAACTCATCTTTTACAAGTTGTGGTAAAGATTGCATATTAGGTACAATAACTTCATTAATAGTTGAAGGTACTTGTCTAAACACAAAAAGATTTAAATCTGACCACCAACCTAATCTTGAAACCATTTTACCTTCTTCTAAAAGTGCTACAGCTTCACCAAATGTTAAACTCTCATTTCTATTCATAATGTTTTGTTTTTTAGTTTTTAAAATTTTCTATCCGTTCTACTAATATTGTCAGGTAATACTTCATACCCATTAATTGTTGTTTTAACAATGTTTTCTCATTGTGATATGTTATTTTATTTGTTTTAGGAATTTTATTCTCCTTTATGTCTTTTTCTAATTCAGATATTTTAACTTCTAATTGTCGTGCTTCAATCATCATGTTATATTCAATTGGAGACTTATTATATACATCTAATTTATTTGGTAATACTTTGATCAACTTATAAGAATCAACAAATACTTTTTCAGGAGTCCATGATTTATAACCACCTTCGTATTCAACTTCATAACCATCTCTTGGTGGATTTGTATTATCTCCGGTTCTATAACCCAAATCTCTAGCATACTGTTCATTCATTGGTACAACATTCTCTAATAATTTTATTCCTAAGAATTGTTTTTTTGTCATGATTTTTATTTTAGACAAAGATATACAAAACTTCAATACAAAAATGAACTTTCTTCATTACTGTTATGAACAATAATGTGGGGATTTTTTCTTGGTAAATTTTTTTGGAAGTTTTCTTGTTTGTGATCCCCCTATCACTACACCCCCC
>JQIA01000333.1_pt1 | contig 23107 bp, 15 predicted proteins | sample 811431 | NCBI WGS metagenome assembly JQIA01 (sample SAMN02998118, study PRJNA258478) | marine sediment metagenome | biome: marine; feature: seafloor; material: sediment; isolation source: oil-polluted sediment collected from 3 locations (0.5 km, 0.7 km and 0.9 km)... | place: USA: Gulf of Mexico ...
ATCCGTAAACCACATCTGCTTTTCCAATCAGGATCGGCCTGAGAAGAACGCTATATTCTGAAGGGTCATACTCCATATCCGCATCCTGAATCAGGATAATATCTCCGGTGGCATTGGCGATACCTGTCTGAAGTGCTCCACCCTTTCCGACATTTTTTCCATGCAGGAAAATTTTGACGTCAGGAAGGGTAACTTTTGAAAGAATTTCACGGGTACCATCCAAAGAACCGTCATCAACGACAATTATTTCCTTTGAGTAAGGAGTAGCAGCTACAGCATTCAGAATGTCAATAATTGTATCTTTCTCATTATAAACCGGAATAATAATACTGAGTACATAATTTTCTCTAAGCTCTTTCATTTTAGTCATATTTATCATACCTTTTTGGTTAATAAGAGGTTAACAGAAAATTTACTTAACACTTTTCAAATATTGGCGGGCCTTCTTGTGTTGAGGATTTTCCTTAATACATTTCAGAAAATACTTCTTTGCCTCTCCAATCTCATTTGTCTTAAGTGCAATCTCTCCCAGATGAAAATAGACGCCCCATAGTTGAAACCGATATTTTTTAATACATAAAAAAATTTCCTTCGCGATATCATACCTTCCCACAGACTTTAATTCACTGGCCTGAACATATATTTTTTGCATGGTTGACGCAAATCCGGGGTGTCCGATCCATTTCATACCATCGCTTATCACCGTATCAATAAATCGGAAATACCATTTTACAGCTTCCCGGGAATCCCTGCCCGAATAGAAATCACCAATAGCACAAAACCAATCAAATGCTTGAATTTCGTAACCATTTCCTTGTAATGCGTCGATACCTCTCTCAAAATTTTCTTCCTGAAGAATTATTTCAAGTAATAATTCCTCTCCAAATGCATTAAGTACCGGCCGATAAGTATAATCAGAAGATAAAAACGTATAAACCTCAGATATCTGGTTTGACGCATCAACAGAAAGATCAGCCCGATGCTCATACAACAAATCCAAAAAATCATGACGATTGGGATGTAAGGCGCTTACATGCACCCCGACTTTCTTAAAAAAAGGCCAGGCGTCATATAGTAATTCCATCCGGTGGATTGTATTATTTACCCGTTCAAGATCGCTCGCCGGGCTCACTTTTTCAGACGTATTGCAACCGGAATTCAAATTTTCAAATAAGGCATAAACATCTGCTTCATCCGATTCCCTGGCCGTCGTTTCGAAAGAATCAACATAACGCAATCCCTCAGCTAAATTATTGTCGAACCAATCAACATCTCCGCCTCGCCCTGACAAAAAAATGTACTTCCCCTGCTCTTTTAATGCCCAATCAACGATCATCTGATTATTCATTATTTGATCATCAGATGACATTATTATAGCCTTCTCCATCTGCCAGAAAAATCGATAGACGTAACAATGTGCGTAGACGACCTCTCCATCACCACTAAAAATATGATTCAGGTCTTTATATTTTTCACTACTCTGTGATCTCAGGAAGTGGAACCGGGCTATCCCGCGAAGTTGAAGACTCAATGAGATAAAAGCAATAACAATAATAAACAGACCAATGAATACTTCCAAACCCGGCAGATAACGACTGCAACCCGATGCAGCACTATAGATAAGCAGACTTATAAACATCAACACGACGGGAAAACAGGAAACGGCTCTTTTTAAATAAAAGAAAAAAGGTGCACAGATACCAAGGTATATCAGTATGTACAAAGAAAGAATACCACCCAATTTGCCTATCCCGACGAAGAATACATAGAATAGAATAACACTAAACATGAGGCCGTTTATCCAACCGGAAAAGCGTTTCCAGATATTGATGGGAAGACCATACCATCGGCAAAACATCCTGAAAAAATTTCTTAGTACATTAATTCCATCTGGCTGAAATTTTTGCAAAATACCCGTGTCCGTCCCGGAATGAGCTTTCAAAGCAGCAATAAAATTGATATATCGCCATCGGGCAAGCCCCATTTTCAAAAGGATAAGCAGATGCAATCCTTCAAAAATTATGACTCCGGCCAGACTCCATGCTGAGAATCTCAATATTGAGGTGATACCTGGATTCTCAAATAATAAAATAAGCATAAGAAGGGGATAAATAAAATTTCCAAAGCTGACTTTAAACCAGAAAGAAACACCTACGAAAAAACCGATAATATGAATATTCTGTACAAACAATTCGCCCTGTGAAAAGTACATGAATACAATTCCACATAAAAAAGATGTCAAAATGTTTTCAAGAATTGCATGACGCGTTAGTATAAAGTTTCTGTAGTTGAAGAGATATAAGATACTAATGCCAACCCCGATAAAACCAGGAGCTAAATGAAGTATGCAAAACACACAACATAAATTGGCAAAACCTCCGATAAGTACATAAAAAAATCGAAGACCGAGATTATTCATGCCAAAAATATTAAACCCTGTTTTTACCAATAAAGGTCCTGCAAAACCAAAAGCTGCTGAAACCGGATAGGGTTTATAATCCATAATATCCATTACCATCCGTTTACGCAGAAAAAAAAATCGTGCATCCGGTATAAGAATTTTTTCATCGTGATGAATATGCCATGTCCAGTCATCGCCCCAATCCTCTGAAGTAAAAGGCGAATAATATTCGGCCTTCAAATCTATCAACTGGAGGAGACTCAGTCCAAACACAATAAAAATAACAAGCGTTGAACCTGCGGTTAAATCAAGACCAGTCAGCGAGTAAAACCAGGAAGTCATTTCAATCATAAAATTTCAGCTAACACTTTTTTTTATTTGGAGTTTTAAGAAGGCCCTATTGAGAGGTCGATATTGAATCGATAAAATCTGTAAGTTTCTGAATATTTTGTTCCACAGAGAAAAGTGAACGTTTGTCAAGCACCTTGGTGGAGACGCCCTCCCAATCAAAATCCTGAATTATTCTCTTTATTTGTGAAATTTCTGATAACTCAATGGGTATAAAAAATTCCCTCGGGAATTCCTGTAAGAGGCCATGCATACTTCGATTCACAAACATTGGAAGACCGGCATTTGCAAAAAGAGAAACACAACTCGGTACGGTCGTATTTTGAAAGGTAAATATCAAATCTTTTAGGAAGGGAGAGCTCACTGAAGCCATGATGTCGACAAAAGCCTGTGTATTATGAACCATCCAACCGGCATCATAACGACTGATATCGTACATAAGCTCATGCTGATCAAGTATCGATGGGTGTATATGAAAAAAGGATTTTTCCCTGTCGTCGAGTATGTCACAAAATTTATGAATTTCAAGGCTGTCGGAATAATAATGAAGATGAATACCATCGGATAGAAGCATCTTAATATATCTTCGCATATCTGCACGAATTGGATCACCGCCTTCATTCAAAAACATGCCAACAATGGCAATATGAAACCCATCTTCTATTTTTTCACATAACTTTTCAGCATAAAAATTGTATCTGACAAAACTCGTCACAGGTTTTTGAATATGAAGAACATTTTTCAGAAAATCTACGGCATCTCTTGTATTTGAATTCAAAATAAGACTATCTGCACTCAACAACGTGTTCTTGTATACAGAAATGAAGTCCTTTTCAAATTCATGCTTTTGAGTTGCCAATCTGCAAATATCGTACATATTTAAAATCGTTGGAATTTTTGCCATTCGAAGAATCGAGGCAGAGTAAGCATAACATGCGACACACAATTCAAAGTCCCAATTGTGAGATAAAAAAGTTTCCTCCACTACCCAGAGGACTCCTCGTTTCATCTCTCTCAGTAAATAGAGCATCTCCTCGAAAGAAATTTCATAATGTTTTGCAAAAGGAACCGCTTCATCAAGATTCGTTGAAAAACCGGCATGAACAGCAACTGAAGATAATGAAAGTATAATAACTTCGTACCCTTGTTTTTGCAGCGTTGAATAAATCGGCGTATAACCTGTTCGATAATAACATCCGTTTAGTGCAATAAAAGGTTTATCAATTTTTTGGAGTTTATCCGGTAAACACCTAATTTCCTTTCGAATTGGTTCATTTTGAAACAAAAGTGATGAAAATTCCATAAAACTAATCGTTTTATGAGCCGGAATCAGTTCTTCATAGATTTTTTGTACAGCACTGTTGCCTGTTGGGATCAAAAAAGCATCTATCTCTGGTATCACCTTGTCCAGCTCATCCGGCCCTATTATTTCAATTCCATCAATACACCATCCTTTTTTATAGCTGTCGCACAGAATAATCTGATCAAAACATGTTTTGAAAAGTTTCAGGTTCTCCAGGAGGTAGTAGCTGGAAGGAAGAATTGCAAGGGTTGAAATTTCATGCTCCAGATAATTCTCAAAAAGCTTTTTTAAATCGATGGAGTTATTTTTTAAAGACTTCACAATGCTGTCATTCAAACTTCCCTGATTTGGATTTTTAATAGCTGACATGGCAACTTTTACTGACATGTCAACATCCTGCATAATGTCTCCCATATGCCCATGAAACTCATCCATAAGTTCTTTTGTCTCACTGATCATCTTGACTTTTTTCTGTCCAATCATCTTATTCCTTTTCCTCATATATGACATCATTTACAGAATATTGCAGGGTCTCTCTGAGAATCATTTTCAAACGCCTGAACAAATGTTGAATTTTTTATGGGTAGTGTAGATACAACTTGTGATAGTTACGACGTTGATATCAATAACGTATAATCATGTAATTTCAAGAAGATCATGGAGATGTTGCTTAGCCTTTATGTGATCTGGAATCCATTTCAAACATGTCTGAAAATAATGACTAGCCTGGTTAATGTCATCCATATGAAAAGAAATCGTACCAAGATGAAAATTAATCCCCCCCTTTAAGGAATCGTTTAACATATGATCCTCGTCGAGAATTTTGGAAAAAAGCTGTTGGCTCTTCATCCATTCACCGTTTGACTTAAGTTCCGACGCATGCCGGTAAATGCATACAAGCTGCTGTTCTCTTTCCATCTTTGTTTTCGCTTCTTTAATGAGCGTCCTAATCTCTTGTGTATTCCGTTTCTCTTTGGCTATCTCCCGAATCAGACTTTCAGATAACTCCGCAAATATTTTATCAGAAAAAAAAGATTCCGGATGATCAACATTCTGCACCTCACAATAGGTGCAATTCTGGCAGTTGGAAGATCCCGGAGTTAAAACATCCGTCCGGAAATCCTGAATTGTCGAACCGTACCAGATTTGAGACATATCCTTGTTTTGTATATTTCCCAAAAACTGAGTATAACAGGCATAGCAGTCTTTACTGCCACTTATATAGAGCGTATCAAAGGGCATGTGACAAAACGACCTTGGGACAACAGGTTTTAAGCCATCTTCCCTGAAATATCTTGGTTCAAACCGGACACCCTTTTTCCTGGCCATATCTTCTGCCAATGCCATGTAGCCATTAGTTTTTTCCTGATAAAAATAGAGTGATTCGTAAATAAGTTCAGGCTTACCGACAATTAGAAACTGCAAACGAACCTCACCGACATTCAACAATGAAGCCAGCTCAATAATCTTTGGCAAATCTGCAATATTCCTTCGCATAAGACAAACGTTGAAAACAAGTTGCAGTTTATCCTTCTTCTTTTCAGCCAACTGGCCTATGGCTGAAAAGAGCTGTTCAGCATCAATTCCTTTTCTTATATTTTCAAGCCTTTCAGGATTGTGAGAGTCTACAGAAAATAACAGTGTATCAAGATCAGTGGCACAGATTTCATCTATTCGTTCAGACAGACATTTTCCATTAGTGATCATAATCACTTCAACATGTCTTCGTTTGAACAGATCAATCACTCCGGCGACATCCGGATTAAGAAGTGGCTCAGCCTGGTGGCCAATCACAACGGTTTGTACTTCCCGGAAAAAGTCATCATTGGTATCAATATATTTCTTTAGCCATGCCGCATCAATCATTTCACCAGTTCGAACCATGTCACACATGATACATGACAGATTACAATTCTGATTAATGTCCAGATAAAGATATTTAATAGGATTCCTGCTATTCATGAATGTAACCTTTTTTTATCCATCCACGGTAAATGGCCCCGCCAATTGTACAAAATTCACCGACAGTACTCAATCACTGACCTGGCAAGCTTATGATCCGGTTCGAGGTCCAGACATTGTTCAAAATATTCAACAGCCTCTTTCTTTTCTCCCAGTTCAATGGAAATCTGCCCCAGATGGAAATAGATTCCAGCGTTTAAAAACTTATTTGTTGATTTTCTGCTATGTAATAAGTCAGAAAACATTTTCATACTTTCTTTATACTTACCTGCTTTTTCCAAAGAAGACGCTTTCTGGTATCTTATCCTGCAGTTTTTTTCCATCTCGGCCCTTTCCATATAAACTGAGATCCGTTCCTGAATCCGGGCTTTGCTTAACTCATCATTCGACAACTCATAAAGAAATTTCTTTGGTATGAGTTGCAACAGAGCTGGTGGAAAAAATGTCTCCATATGATCCGTGGATTGAACGACACAGTACTGACAGTTCTGGCAGTGAGGAGACTCTGGCATGTTCACTTCTTTCCGAAACATGCGCATTTTCTCACCATTCCAGATCTCTTCCATAGATAGTTCGTTAATATTTCCTAAAGAATGAAAATAGCAGGCAAAACAATTACCGGCTCCATCCATGTATAATGTATCGAAAGGCAAATGACAGTTTAGCCTTGGTGTATCAGCCTTCCCTTTTTTCTCACCAAAATACATGGGGTACTGGAGTTCAATCCCTTTTTTTACAGCAATTTCATTTGCCTGTTTCATATAATGATTTGATTTTTCCTGACAAAAGAAAAGAGATTCCGGAACCATCTCAGGTGTTGTAGCCACTAAAAATTGCAGCCATATCCTCGCCACACCTAGCTCGCTTGCCAGAGTCACTATCCCCGGTAGATCAGCAATGTTTCGACGCATCAAACACACATTCAGCCTGAGGACAAGATCTTTTCGTCTTTTTTTAGAAATCTCCTTAAGCGATTTAAAAACCTGTGTAGCATTCACACCTCGTCGAATCGATTCCATTGTTTCAGGAATGTGTGAATCGACAGAAACAATAAGAGTATTAAGATCTGAGCCGCAAATTTCATCAATTTTCTCTGACAAAAGATTTCCGTTTGTGACCAGGTCAGCGCCACACCCTTTTTTTGTAAAAAAGTCAATAATCTCAAAAAGTTTTGGATTTAAAAACGGTTCTGCCGCATGACCAATTACAACACCCTTTACACCTGAAAAGAACTCTTTATTCGAACGAAAAAAATCAAGAAAAGGTTCTTTTTGAAGCATTACGGATGTACGCGGGATATCACACATGATACAAGCGGCATTACAACTTTGACTCACATCAAAATAGAAATTCCGAATAGCTGGTTGTCTCTGCTCACGATTAAGAGTCATGCATAATTCTCCAAGTGTGTTTTTCCTGAGGTTTCCATTCTGAACCTATCCTTCAATATAGAACGTTCTGTCTGGAAACATTTTCTTATTTTGCTGAACATGTTCTTCCATTCCACGTAGATAGCGTGTAAAAAACAGCGATGTCACAGGATCTTGTAGCTCTTTCTTAATTCTTTGTTCCATTACTTCCAACCAATCCAAAATACGGTTTTCTTTTAAAATTTTGCTGTATTGATACAGTTGTTGAAAAATAGCTCCTTCAAACACGAATTTATCACTATACTTGATCAGCATATCGCTGTAATCTTTATTTGGATTATACATAAACTGACGAAGCGCACGTGCCATAGTGAATGAATCTCCAGAAGATAGAAAAGAATCGCATTCGCTGTCAGAAATACCTGATGTAGATAATTGCTCTTGCGAATACATTTTTTGTGTTTTTTTCACATCAGGATCATCTATATATTTCGTGTTGTAAAAATTAAAAACCTCCCTGGCGACTTCTTTCCAGAAATCATTATGGATATGCTCCACATCACGCTGGAAATGAATTGCACTCATACCATTTTTTGTTATTCCTGAAAAATTCAGATATTGATAAGGGCAAAGTCGGTCAATACTCTCACCTGTGTTCTGCAATTGTTTTAAAAATACTTCATCCATATCCAGGGTATGACAGTCGTGTAAACTTTCAGCTAATGAAATGAGGGAGTCAAGTGATCCATTCCAATCGTCCTCCCAACTTGCCAGGCAGGATATCGGAGAGGGTCCGAAAGCCTTAAAATGTGATAATCGTTTTATAATCAGAATCGGAACTTCAAAAAACAAACTTCGTATCACTTCAATGGCTTGCATAAAACGATTCATATACCCTTTCATTGAGGGGACGATTTTGTGAAAACATGTATCAAGATACTCACCAATCACATCGGAATAGTCGATAAGATCCGGCTGTACGTAAAGTGGATAACCATCTGTATTGTGTTGAAAAAGATTGTCAAATTCATGATACAGGTTTACCACAATCAAATCAGGTTTACAGTCACGCATACCGGGAATTGGAAATTGATTCTGCAATTGATGGATAACATTTAGCAGCCCCTGGCCTTGAAGTTTTTCATACAATTCTTTTGGAATATCTCCGGTGGCACCAAATGTTAAGGTAGAAACTGTATTCAGGAAAAAAACTGACGTTTGTTCTCTCAAAGCGTCCGACAATGAAGCCATCTGACAATTTCCAATGACACAAATCATGCGTCCCCCATAATCTTCTTTATATATACAATCATATATCTATACAGTGTGAATATCTGACATCTTTTATAATGGCTTTATATAGTGGCATTTTTTTTATGAAGAGATAAATCAATCAGGAAAATAAAGGTTATTAAAAGCATCGCTATATACAATAGTTTACTCTTTTGTGTTTAATAATCTGTTTTTCCCATATTGTAGCAAGTTTCCCGATAAAACTAATGTGGCATTTTTGATAAATTTGATAATAGACCGGATTCCTGTCCTTCCAATCATCTTCAACACATAGGTCGGGTTTTTAAGATAGAATTTTAAATACACCATCCTCCGAACACGCATTAAATCAAGATCAGTCGGATACGGCACACCGTCACCGGCAGGGTCATACAAAGACCAGTCTCTCGGCATGGTTTGTTCCTTATCATACTCATCAAACATCCTGGAACCCGGATAAGGGATCGCAATATTACACTGAATGGCATCTGCTTTTATATCAGTTACCATAGAAACTATTCTGTTAGACATATTTTTTTCTGTGTCATCTCTACCGGGTAGAAGCAGAGTAAATGCCACAGTTTCTATCCCTGCCCGGCGAGCATAGGTAAATGCCTTTCTGGTTTGGCCCAAAGTAGTGTTTCTGTTTAAAACATCCGTTGCGTCCAGATCCTCAACACCATAAAATATACGGAAGCAACCCGCCTTTTTCATCAAGTCCAAAAGTGCTTGCGAAACCGGTGCAACTCTCATATTGCAACACCATTTTATATCTACCCCCTTCTCCAAAAGCCCCGTGCAAAAACGATTCAACCAGTCGAGATCCAGATTTACTGCAGAATCAATGAAAAAGAATTTTTTTATTTGAAAGTTTCTCTTATTCCATTCAATCTCTTTGATTATTCTTTCCACAGAACATAATCTGATTTTTTTACCAAAAAGAAACGGAATCACGCAGTATATACATGAGTAAGGACACCCCCTTGACCCTAAGAGTATGGCAAACCTATCCCTCCCCATTATCAGAGAATGATACTGGTCAAGATCAATAAGATCGAGTGCCTGAAAAGGCAGGCTATCCAAATCTTCTACCCAGCCAGGAGGAGTGTTCCGGCAGGTTTCAGTCCAAATCCCTCGCTCCAAAGTCTCACCCCGAACAGCTGCAACAACAGAATACTCTGGATCTCCTACCAGCACATGTGTTGCGCCCATTTCAAACATCTCATCGGGAAGTGCCATTGCATGAAAAGAAAAACCGATTCTCTTTTGGACTGTATTTTTTGTTATCCTGAAAATTTCATAATCCTCATTAGCTGAAGCAGTGCTCATATTAGTAATTATAGCATCTGGGTTCCAATTCCTTACTTCGCTCTGCAAATGATGTAAAGGGTTTGCATAGTGCCGTAATTCAAGAATTTTAACTTCGATACCCGCATCTCTTAGTACAGAAGCAATCGATGCAAGATCGCATGGCGGCATAATACTGCCGACAGGACTCGTGATGGAACAGGTCCAGAAATTATTCTTTTTTTTCGCCGATGATGTAACAAGTAAGGCTTTCTGTTTCATTTTTATTCTCCTGATCGATACCGAAGTCTGGACAGGAATGTCTCAATTCCGGGGATAAACCGATTGATTCTTCTGCTGTCGAGCAAAGAAGCACCTACGGCAAACATGATACCAGGTTGATACATATTACATTCTGCACAAACCGGAATCACCGAACGTTCTCCTCTTGAATGATGGTTTCTCAGTGTACATATCTGCTTCGAAGATTTCCATAGTGCATCCAGGGAATCATTTCTTATATCACCCAATGGAAGCACGCCATTCACATCCTGACAACATGCTACCATTGTACCGTTACTCAAAATCATGGGTTCATTCCATAGCCAGTAGCAGGAACATTCTCCGTTACTATAATCATCATCCGTACGTCCCCTGCCTGAATGTGTCAATTGCCGGATACGTATACAATCATAAGAATACTTGGAAAATGCGGTTTTAAAAGCTTCTATCTCATCTTTTGTCTCTGTCATTTGTATGCATTGCAGGATTATATAAGAAGTACTCTTCGATACAGAATGTAAATGGAGAAATCGATTAACATTAGTCATAACCTTATCGAATTTTGCTCCTTTCCTGACTCGCTCGTAACTTTCTGGCCCGACGCCATCAATCGCAAGGGTAATTACATCTGGTGAAGCTTCCAAAAGCAGGGCGGAACGTTTTTCATCAAGCAGTGTACAATTCGTCGACACACCAGAACCAACACCATACTGCCGGCACATTTTTATAAAAGTATCGAACTCCGGGTGTAATAAAGGTTCACCAAATCCATTCAGGCTCACAAACTCTAGTGTTTTGTAATTTTCTGATAAAATAGATTCAAATATCTTTTTATCCATGTACTCGACTTCACGTTTCATGTGCTTTCGCGGGCACATATTACAATCAAGATTGCAGGCATTTGTCATTTCCACAACCAGCCGATAGACACTACCAGCTGTCTTTTTACCGGCCAGATAACGGCCTACAGAATAAATACGTTCTTTAAAGCTCATTTTTTTCCTGAGTATGTTCGAAAGGAATCAATTAAAACTTCCGGGACAAATCCAAAAAAGGCACTGAACTCATTTGAACAGGGAACAGGGCATGCCATGCATTCATGCCTGGATGCTTTTTTCAATGCCTTATCCAATCCGTCATGAATCGCATTCATTGGATTGTAGTGCCCAACAAGTTGAGGGCATGGGTATACATCTCCATTGTAGTCAATGATACAAAATTTTTTACCTGCATAACACTTAATAATTTCCGGCAAAGTATCTTCTTTAAATATTAAGCCTTTGTTGTAATCTGGCCATTGATGCGCATACTCATATATTTTCCTTGAAAATAAGATTGGTTTTTTCTGTTTCTTTAACTCAATAATTCGGGAAAGTGCTTTGCGGGTTTCGCTTTCGGAAGGATGAAACAGCGTATTCTTAGCACATTTCTCTTTTTTACCGATCATTGTCGCAAACCCAACCTTACACGTATATTTTTCCGCCAATGCTACCAAATAATCAACATCATGGACCGTCTGTCTGGTAAGAACACTGCTTATTTGGACTGGTATCCCTGCGTCTTGACATGCTTCAAGACCAGCCAGACTTCTCTTATACGCCCCTTTCCCCCTGTTTTCGTCATTGTTTTCAGGTCTCCCATCTATGCTGAAACAAATGAGATTAATTCCAGCCAATTCCCCAATTCGTTCAGCCACATGATATCCGTTGGTGGTCATGGCGCAATGCATTTGCCTTCGCTTTACATGGCGTATTATTTCACTGATATCACTTCGTAGCATCGGTTCCCCGCCTACAAGATTAATCCGAAAAGCACCTCTCTTTTTCAGAGTGTCCAGTAGACTTTTAATCTCACCCAGCGGCAGATCTTCCGTTGGCCGATTATAATAATCAGCATAGCAATACCGGCACCGGCAGTTACAACGGTTTGTAACACTTAACTGGACGAGAAAAGGATGGTTTTGACCCAGTATTTTCCCCAAAACCATCTTAACTACGAACCGCATACTATTGAAATCCAGCATCATACTCACTTTACACTTTCAGCCCTTTTTGACAAAGGCATCCCCTTATAGGAGTGAACTATCAATTTATGCCCCGAAATAGCGTAACTCCCTTCATCACTATAGCTGACCGAAAAACGTTCGACCATTTCTGCCCAGGCCTTTCTTTCTCCGGATTCAGGTGAACCACGATGACAATTCCAATCATCAAATATTAAAATAGCACCTTCTGAAATAAATCCCTGGGAAAAGCAAGGTTCAAGTACATCAACAGTCGACTGGTAAAGATCACAATCCAGATGTAACATACTGAATCTGGTATCTTTTGGCAGTTGTGCCATTGTATCTTTGAACCATCCATCATACACAATAAGTCGATCCTCATCCAAACCTGAAACCGCAATAACATCCGCGTAAACTTCTTCCTTACTTGCACCTTTTAATGCTCCTTCACACCAATCGCCTGCTGTAACATGGGGTGAATTTGAATCAATAATAGATTCGCTGGCAGGCAGTCCCTTGAAACTGTCAAAAAGAAGCAACCTCTTCTGCTCACTGCAATATGGCTGAGCAAGGGCTAAAGACAGCCCTAAAATGGAAGCAGACCATCCGTCCCATGTACCGAATTCTACAATATCACCTTCTACATACGTATAGGCAGCATAACCCACACCAAGTTTCAGTGCTTTTTCCCTTTCTGCATGATGAATTTGTCCAAGATGGTCACCGCTATAATGTGCTTCTTTTCGCAATAAATCCTGACTGCAAATCTTATATCTTGAAAATTGCCTGTCCATTAATGTCTTTACGATTTCACTACAGAGTGAGGATGTGATCAATACCAGGTCACAGTTTTTACGTATCAAATCAATCTCATCTATTTTAAAAACATGTAAACCATTGATTACACCGCCTTTATAACTATCAATATAAGCTACAATATGAATATCAGGACGAAAATACTCTAAAAGTCTCCTTATTTTTTTACCAAATTTGCCAGTTCCATAGAGACAGACCCGAAAGTTATAAGGGATATCTGAAAAATGCTTAATAATTTTTATATTCGCCATCCTATTCTTTTTCCTTTCATTAAAATTATGATTACTATATCTGGGTTCTAAACAGAATTCTCTATCTCACCTGGTGCAGATACTGATACTTTAGATGCCACCATAATCGTTCAATATAAATGTTATCCATATATCGGCCATGACCACCTCCTTCTTATTGGTTTAATAAAAGTTTAGCACATTGTCCAACTGTTGGAGACCACCGCATGGATCGACTTTGTTCTCTTTGATTTACATTCCACAAAGAACTTGCCATATCATCCTCAAAAAGTATTTAGCGTTATCCTTTGTTCGGAGCTTAGGGAGTAAATATCTTTGAATCCCTCCAGATAAAAACATTCTTGTAATTCTTTTTATAGAGAATTTACGGAGTATCTTTATACGTATTGTATTGAGTTGGTCTGCTGTCATATGAACGGTATCATATTCTGAATGGAAATAAGTACTTCCGTGCTTAATACCATCATTGAGAAGCCCGTTTTTTTCATAATCCTCAAATAGTTTTGAGCCAGGTATAGGCTGGACCACAGAAACTTTTATATAATCAAGTCCGCTCTCATTTATAAAGCGAATTGTCTCTTCAACCTGCGCCTTTGTCTCCTCTGGGAAGCCGATCATAAAACAGCCAAAAGTATAAATTCCCAAATGGTTGCACGTTTTGATCAGGCCCTTAATTTTATTAAGATTCACTGGTTTACGAATCAAACGTAAAACATCCTGACTGGCACTTTCAACCGGAAAACCGATACGGTACATCCCGCTATCATACATTAGTTTTAACAGGTTCTCATCAAGACCGACAGAATTCACGCCCTGTGAAATTTGCCAGCGAATATTCATTTTTTTTTCAATAATTCGGTTACAAAACGTTACTATTCGATCTGGTTTCGCCATAAAACAATCATCATGGAAATGAAATTCCTGAATACCATAATGATTAATCAGCAATTCCATTTCTGCAATTACGTTCTCAATGCTTCTTGTCCGGTATCTTTTAAATCGGTTCGTCACACTACAAAACCGGCAGTTATAAACGCACCCCCGGCTTGTAAGCATGTGCCCAATTGGCCAACGCATTGCAGCAGCAAAATTCGCATTTTTCTGCCAGATATACCGATCCATGCCAAGCAGGCGATAATCAGAACGCGGTAATTTATCAAGATTCTCAATCGGTCCAGGGTATTTATTGTAAACAAGCTTTCCGTTAATATTCCAGGCTGTACCCGAAACCATATGTGCCTGTTCTTCATTACCTTTTTCCAGAGCACCGACCAATTCACTGAAGCTATATTCACCTTCTCCAATCACGACAGCATCCACAACACCGCTTTCGAGTATGGATTCAGTTTCAACCGAGGCATGCGCACCGCCCATCACAATAATGGCTTTCGGAATGCATTGACGAACTATTTCAGCCAGCCGGATACAATCATCACTAAAGGCAGTGAAGTTGTTTGTAATGCCGATTATATTCGGATTTCTCCGAAGAAGAATTTTTTCAATATCCGTCCCGGGCATCCCCATTTCAACATATCCCTGGCACGAAGCTGTTCTAACGCGGGGTGCCTCTGCCAGAAGATCAAGAATTTCAACATTAAAACCATTTTCCACAAGCATTGTTCCGACTGCAAGCAGTCCTAAAGGGACAAAAATACCGAAGGTTTTCGCATCTTGCTTTTTCATGGTGATCGGAGCTTGCAAAAGAAGTGTTTTAAATTCACTCATAACCGATGATTCAACTCCTTACTTTTTGATGGCGTCGTAAAAAGTCCCATCTACTTCGCTTTGACTTTTGAAGTACCACAAGTACTACTTCAAGCCTGACCAACCACTAAAGCTTGTATATGGGCCCGTTTCCTTAGCCATCTATAGACTTTTTACGAGAGCATCACTTTTTGAAAAGGTCTTGTCTGTTAACTATCCAACGTGCAACCAATAATGTTATCCGGGGAGTGTAAAATGCTCTGATAGAATCTTCTCTATAACGTACCTGTCAATTTTTTTTGAAAAAAGAATTCCCTTGGCAAAACGGGATATTGCGTTGATATTCAAAAATCCCGGGTTTTTCAGGATGTCTTTCCATGAGAATATAATATTCCAGATCTGTGCTTTACGCCGCCAGCGTAGAATCTGATCATAGTTTTCAACGTTTTCCATTGGCAGACGGAGATCAATTGCGCCGCCATCTATAAAATCGCGTTCCGTCACCTTCCCAAGGGCAAGGTAATCCTCATACAGCTTCGTGCCCTTATAAGGTGTCGTAATGTTAATGTAAGACGGTACACGGAGTAAACGCATCAAATCCAGTGATTCCTGTACTGTATCGTCGGTTTCACCCGGCGCTCCGATCATATAAAATGCCTGGATCGGCAACCCGTGTTTTCTGCAGGCTTCAACAACTTCATGAATTTTTTGTGTATTAATTCGTTTATTGTAAACCTTTTCTCTAATCCATTCACTTCCGGATTCTATTGCAATTGAAATTTCAAGAGCACCGGCAGCTTTCAAAAGGCCAACGAGTTCATCATCAAGCGTTTTTACAGAGAGGCCGTTAGGTGTAATAAAACGAATCGAAAGCCCTCGTTCAATAATTCCGGACAAGATTGCCTTTGTCCGCTTGTGTGAAAAGGAAAAATTATCATCAACAATCGCAAACTGATTAATGCCATATTCATCAACAAGATACTGAATTTCCGCCAGCACATTTTCAGCACTGCGAGCACGCCACTTACGACCGTGGGCCAGAAACATGTTGCAATAAGTACACTGATTCGGACAACTGCGTGAGGTCAGAAGCGGAAAATAGAGTCCTTTCAACCTTGATATCCGATCTTTGGCACACTGCTGCTTCATTTCGTCCATATCAAGGAGATGATAAGCCGGAAAAGGAAGCTCATCCAGGTTGTCAATAAAGTGAGTCTTAACATTGACCTTAATCTCTCCATTTTCTTTAAAAGCGACCCCATCTATATCGTTAACGTCGTTTCCACCTAATATACAATCAAGTAGTTGCCCTGTAGAATGCTCACCCTCACCCAGTATCACATAGTCTGCATCACTGGTCGACAGGCAGTGTTCAGGAAAAGCAGTCGGATGAATGCCGCCAATGGCAACCGGAATCGTTGGGAAATAATTTTTAACCCATTGCACCATACGGCCGGCAAAGGGCCAGCGGCCAGAATACGGACAGGTAACACCAATCATATCAGGTGCAAATGTATTCAACTCTTCTAACAATTTCGGTAAATTGAATGTAAAGAGATAAGCCCCGTCAACCTGCATATTCTTGTCTAGATTGAAGATCTTTACATCATGACCAATTTTTTCCAGATATGCTCCAAGATACAAGAGGGAGAGAGGGGCCATCTGTTGAAAAAAAGGCTCGTTTAACACATAGGGGCAGTTTAATAGCGCAATTCGTCCTTTAGATAAACTCAACTTGATACACCTGCCTCGTTATTCAAAGTATTACTGATTAACTCCCTGCAAAAATGATCAAAAACAATACCTTCCTGCAGCAGCTTCCTGTAAATACGTTCCAGTCTATTCATCCGAATAGATAAATCGATATGCGGGGATGTGCTGTACCAGAGTCCCGGGTCAATATTTGTATCCATACAACGTGTATAAATTTCTGTTTTATCGCCATTAAATTGAATGCCGTATTTTTCAGGATTGTTGTAGTATTCACTCCCGGCGGCGAGAGAAAAAAGCGTCACCTGCCCAATGGCCATATGATGTTTGTTCCGAATTGCATTATCGATTATTGCATCAACATCTTCTTCAGTTTCTCCCGGCACCCCGAGTACCATATTCACGGAGGCAATTATTCCCGCGGCCTGGCAATCTTTTAGATTTTGTTCCACAATTGCCATGGTATATCCTTTTCGCTGTTGCACCAGAAGATTATCAGACCATCCGTCAACACCAAAAACAATACTCCCAAACCCGGCCTGTTTTAATATCTGAAAAAACTGGTACGTATTTCTGCGGTCAATTCTAAATTGTCCATACAATGAAACGCTCAAGTCTCTTCGCACAATTTCACGGCAAATTTCCAGCAATGTATCCTGATTGCTGTTTGTGTCACTGTCGTTTAAACTAATTATTCTATAGTTTTGCTTTGCCAACCATTCGATTTCATCCACAACCAGTTTCGGCGACCGTCCGTGATAGGGCAGACATTCTGTGCAGAACCTGCATTTACCCCATTTACACCCCCGATTCGTACTAATCGGGGCTGTAATTATATGGCCTTCGTAATTCCGGTAGGTCTCCATACTGGTCCACTGATATTCAGGAAAACCGTAATCATCCAAATCAACTTTTTTATCAGAAGGTTCCCATTCCCACAGGTCAGAATCACAACGTGAAACAATGCCGGGGCAATCCTTTACTTTTTCGCCTGAAAGTATTCGCTGAATAAGATTCAGCAAAACAGGCTCAGCCTGATTGATGACCATGTAGTCGAATGCATCAAATTTTCTGGGGCCAAATTCATAATACTGGCAGTCTGGCCCACCAACAACGATAACAACATCATTCAGATGTTCCCGAATACCATTAACAATCTTTTTCGCAAAAAGACGATTTATCATATTCAGGGAAATACCGACAATCTTTGGACGGGCTCTTACGATACTACCAATAAGCACCCTGATTTCCTCTGCAAAATATTGAACAAATTCAGGTTTGCTCCATTGTTCCCAGTTCTCCCGTGCCCAGGGTTCCTCTTTCATCTGATAACTACCGCTTAAATCGCCTGCTCCCTTTTGCATCAGTCTGTTTTTGTGAAAACGATGATATAAAGTTATATTGTAATCAATAGTCTGTAAGTTTATATCCGGTTGATCCAAAATTGTATGTACAACCCCAAGACCGTTGGGAAGGATAATCGGCATCAGCCTGCCAGGCGGTTCCAGAAGAAGGACATCAAGTTCCTGACGAATATGACAATCCGGTACATCAACAGGGTACTCTAACTCATGCTTTTCAAAAACAGCCCTTGCCGGAATTATTTCCGGCCTTGTTTTTTCAATTAATTCAAGCGTGATAATCGTAACATTCCAGTTCTGTATACGCTCATACATCATGTACAAACGTTCACTGTTTGTTTCCGCAAAAAATACTGTTTGAACATTTCTTTGTCCGTCTTCTACCGGATACACAGGAACATCATAAATGGTAGCCATTTCTGATGTCGTTCCATTATCAAATAAGCAATCAATTTGCTTTTTGAGACCCGGACATACATCCAGAATATACCTGCAAAGTCTATCATTTCCGTAAAATGCAAGTGGGCCTGTTACACCTGCCAGGTATTCCTCCAAATAACTTAATAAATTTATATCCTCACGACTTTTCCTGAAATCAAAATACATATCCATATTGTAGATATACTCATTCGGATAGTAAAAAACCGGTTTATTAATGCCTGCATCCACAAGAGCATTTTCAACAGCCGTACGATGTGTGATAAAAGCAAAAAAAATACAATCAACATCTTCCCAGGCATTTTTTGGCACTTCCGATAGTAAATAAATTCGAGTCTCACGATACGTTCTGTTTTGCGGCTTCCCGTCTATATAGAAAGCGATCTGAATACCTTTTTCCAACAGCTCATCAAAAAGCTGTTCTCCCAAATCGCCAGCGCCCCATATGGCAACTTTCCTGAAATCATTTAAGCAATATTTTTTTTTATCCGGTGTAAAGAGCACCATACCAATATCTCCATCGATTTCTGACGAATTGTTTTCAGGTTTTTATGTCCGAATCAGATTTGTCCGCAACTGGTTTAACTTTGGGAAAAATAAACTATATTTTTGTAGCTATGATTGAAATAATCGGTGCCCATCCTCTTGAAAAATTTTTCCCGCCAAAAATCTTATCCGTCAAAGGATTTAGGCCGAACCAATGAAAACGGGTTTGTAACGAAAAACCTGCTTTTTGCAGAAGAGACTCTAAATGACCATAATCGACTCCGGTCTCCTGCCATTCAGTTAACGAATAGAGTTCCCGGGAGATTTTATACCCACAATCACAATATTTTTTTCTATTGTTTTTTAGCGCCCTGTAAAGAAGAAGAGGAATAGCAAAACGCTTATTGAAAGCCATGTCCATATCATGTTCCACATAAAAAACCCCACCTGGTTTCAGAACCCGTGCAAACTCCGACACCACTTCTTCCAAAGCATATAAATGATGAATAACGGCAAAGGAACTAATCACATCAAAGCTATCATCTGCAAACGGGAGCGCGTTCACATTTGCAGCAATACCCGCATCCATAGATTGTCGGCCTATGGCAAGAAGCCGTGTTGACAAGTCCAGTCCAACGCGTAAAGAGAACAAATCCTTCGCACATCTTAATACCAGACCACTTCCCGTACCAACATCAAGAAGTCGGCCGCCTCCTGCAAGTGCCCGGATTCCCATGAGGTTTTCCGAAATCCATGTTTCCAGTGTATTGGAACGACGTCCATCAATACGCTCATAATCTTCACCAACAGTATCATAAAAGGTTTTGTTGGCAGATGTGACTTCAAATTCGCTCACTTGGTCTCGGTTCATCGTTTTAACCTTCTTCTTAAAGGATCAGGCAAGCCCTTCCCTTTCATAATAATCCCATGCCCGCTCGATACTCTTTCTAAAAGTATATTTTGGTGCCCAGGAGAGCTCATGGCGTGCACGTGAACTATCATAAAATTTAAATGCAAACAGATCACTCACAATTTGCGGTGTCATAAAACGGTTCGCCCCCCACCGTCCGATAATCCACGCCACTAATGCCATCGGATTCCGCATCCATGAAGGAACAGTGGCAAAGAGTGGGCGATTATTGACGATAGAGGCAATCTCATCAAAAATGTTTGTAAAGGATAAATTTTCACCACCCAGGATATATCTATAGCCGGACATGCCATTCTCTCCGGCAGCGATAATCCCGGTAACCACATCATCCACATCAATCACATTGCTTCCCCCGGGAGGCACAGGGAGAACACTTGATGAAGCAACTTTAAGAACCAGTGTACCTGAATTGAGACTCCTGTCACCGGGTCCGTATACTGTGGTCGGATTTACAATAACAGTGTGTGCCTTTTCTGAAGCTGCCAATGCAGCCGATTCCGTTTCAAGTTTACTCTGCAAATAGGGATTTGCCATGACGATATCCTGTTCCGGGCAGTCCGCTTCACTCAGCAAACGAGTCCGGGAGTTAGAGAGTCCAAGCGTACATGCACTGCTCACCACAACTGTTCGCTCAACGCCCCAGCGCCTTGCTGCAGCCAGTACATTACGAGTGCCCTGCCCATTGACTGAAAGAAGGTCATCTTTTTTGCCATGATCAAAAGTAACCATTGCAGCCAGGTGATAAAGGCGGTCACAGCCAAGGCCGGCATCACCCAAAGAACCAGGATCAGTGATATCACCATAAATCTGCCGGACCTCCGGAGCAAGACCTGAATCATGATTCCTTTGCATGGCAACAACATTAATATCCCTTCGAAGCAATTCCTCAACCAACCGCTTACCAATAAAACCAGATGCACCAGTAACTAAAACTTTCATTATTTACTCTCCGGAAAAACGTTGCCCCATGCCAGAGGCAGCTTTTTTTTTTCAAACGTTTTGCAAAGATATTTGTCAATAAATTCACGGTCTGATGAAACCAGACATTTTGGATGATAGCTCGCAAAATAAGGGTTTTCAAGACTGAGATTCCGGATATATTCAATCGAATTCTCAAAAATATTCCCTGGAGAAACATGCAAAAAGGGACAGACAAGAACATCACCATAAGGGGTAAGATAAAGAATTTCTTTTGCAGCGCCACACCCGTAGCCGCCGAGGTTTGCCTGAAGGTCTGTTCTTATATTAGGGTGTTGCCTGGTCAACGATTCAATATATGCAAGATCAGAATCGCTCAATCGCATATCTTCGTTCTCAGTCCATCGGCCAGCAGAGACAGGCAAAATAAAATAGAGTAATACGCGCAATTTCTTTGCCATTTTTACAAGTTCGTTAATACCAGGGGTTTTCAAATTCTGATGCGTCACGACTGTACCTAATGTAACCTTCAAACCCTTCTTCAGCGCAATATGAATGCCATCAACAGCCTTCTGAAATGTTCCTGAAGCCCCGCGGAAAGCATCATGCTCTTCAGGGTCAGCACTATCCAGACTAACTGTTAAAATATCTACTTTCATACGCTTTAATTCGTTTACACGTTCTTCGGTCAGAAGTGTCCCGTTCGTCGTAACCGAAATCAGATTTCTCTCAGGTTTGAAGACACTGATAATATCACCCAATTGCGGCGACATAAGGGGTTCGCCACCCTGAAATGAAAAATTAACAGCACCCAGGGCCATACATTCCGTTGCAATACGGGAATAATCGGTTAATTCCATTTTACGTCGACCCGGTTGAGCAAGTGAAGACGCAAAGCAATGTTTGCACTTCAGGTTACACGCAAAATCAATAGCCATATCCACATACCGCAATCGGGATCGTTTTAAAACGGAACTGTTCCAGACAGCGGAAGCCATACGTGGAACAAGTTGCGGTTTACGCGGGTTAAAAGCGTAACGGAAATTCATCAAAACATCAGATAGTGTTTTCATAATTTTCTCCCCCCCCTTCGCTTGATGAAGGCAGGCGGCCATAGCAACTTCGCTGTTTGAAAAGTGGATACGAAATTCCGGTAAGAATCATGACAACCAGTGTCAGCACAAAGCCTTTAACAACCGTATTAAAGGAATACAAATGAGCCCCGTCCGGAAGGGGAACCCGGGCAAATACCCGACTTGTTACAACAAACAGCAGTCCGAGGAAGGTAATTCCAAACACCACGATATTAAACTGGTAACCGGCCAGTGCAGTCAAACCAAGTGTAATCCATAGCAGAATTATCCAGGGGAGAAATAAAAGCTGAGTTGTCCGTGTCAAAAACATCATCTTACAAAATGAATTCATTTCCGGCAGTAAATAAAGGAATCTAAGGGCTTCCCGTAAAAAAGCATTACTTTTTCGAAATTTATGCAATATGAATTCTTCATAATTTTCAGGCGCCCGTGTTTCCATGGCCATTGCCTTGCGGGAATAAACCGTCCGATACCCGTGGATATTAGCATAAAATGAAATGTAGATATCATCAGCCACAACATCTTCCGGAAAGGCAATGATTAATCCCTTTCTAAAGGCATAGCATTGCGCTATCACAATTGATGACGTTCCGGCATCGCTTTCCATAAGACGCCCTTTATTTTGGGCAGACCAGTAATAACGTTCAATCAGTATAGAATTTTGGGGTCTGGAATATGCGCCAACCACCCCGACATCAGGATCTGCGGAAAACTCAGCCGAGATCCATTTAAGTATATCGATTGATAACCGTGCATCCGCATCCGTATTAACAATAATATCGCCACGCATCGTTGGAAGAACATAATTAAGCTGATTAATTTTGCCATTTTGAGGACAGCGTACCACACGGATATAATCATTATCTTTAATTCGTTCATTAAGTAATTCAACCGTTCTGTCACCACTTCCACCATCGGCAAAGACTACTTCCAGACTGTCACGCGGGTAATCAAGATTACGGATATCTTCAAGTTTTTCAAGAATTGAGTCTTCTTCATTGTAACAGGGTACAACCACTGAAATCACAGGGGTAGTCTTAACCAGAACAGTATCCTCCCTGTTTTTAAGAAGTCCCAGAAACCATAAAAACAGAAAATAGCCAAACATGACCCATCCGAGTATCAACGTCATCATAAAAAATAAAAGTATAATCATCCACATAATAAG
>JQIA01000334.1_pt1 | contig 23094 bp, 21 predicted proteins | sample 811431 | NCBI WGS metagenome assembly JQIA01 (sample SAMN02998118, study PRJNA258478) | marine sediment metagenome | biome: marine; feature: seafloor; material: sediment; isolation source: oil-polluted sediment collected from 3 locations (0.5 km, 0.7 km and 0.9 km)... | place: USA: Gulf of Mexico ...
AGAACCACTCGTCAGCTAGACGTGTCCTTACGTTCATATTTAATTGTTCACGATTTTCTGTAATTGTTGTCCCTTCCAATGCCTCAGCATACAAGTAGGTTGTGCTCATTTTAAATCTCCATATAGAAGCTGTTGCATCTAGCTCATGGCGTTTAGAATGAAAATCATCACTACCAAACTGGAATCTATAATCGAGAGTATAGTCTTTTTTGTAATCCAAAGAGATTTCCCCGACAATATCAGATGACTGTTCTTCCAGTCCCGAACCGTTTGGAAACAAATCATCATCATCGCTAAATCTATAACTCTGCCCCATGAAGGCTTCAATTTTACTTCCGTCATTCTCGTACAACCCCGTTCTTAACCCATACGTCGCTCGAGATTGATCTTCCACACGGTCATAGCCAGGAAAACGGTCTTCTTCAAAAAGGTTACTGGCATCAATTTGCACATCTCGGCTGTCTTCATTCGGGATGACAGTGTTTTCATTTATGTTTGTTCGTGCAGTTAAAGATACAATCGGCTCAATGATAGCTGTGGTTGTTGGGCGCACAGGCTTTGACAATGGATATTGCATCAAGAAATGTACTGTTGGAAATGCTCGAGCATCACGGTCATCGGTTTCATCCACACCCGTTACATCATTTGAGGCATATACATCTCCGCGAACGGACAGATCAAGGGTATTCACAAGCCCAAAATCCGTAACATGCCGTTTTTGCCACCCCATATCAGTGGTCATCCTATAAGAGTCAGCTCCATTCCCGTCTCTCACAAGCCCTAAAGATGAAATTGAGGCGTCCCAACGCCCGCCAAGAAGTTTATTTGGGTCACCCATAAAATTTGCTTCGATTTCTGGGAAAATACTAGGTTGCTCTACATTAATATCATCATCTACACGAATATCTTGATAATAAAGGGCGCGAGCAGCTCCGTAATTCCGTCCAGAGAACCGTTCTATATATAGCCTATTTTCCAAAACATCTTCGGTTGTAATATCATATTGGCGCATATATTGATCATCCGAGGCATATGCAACATCAAAACCTGCACGCCATTTATCATCTATATCCCAGAGCCCCTCTCCGAAAAGATGCCCTCTCGTTTCTGTATCTGCACTCACAATACCGTTTCGTTCAGAGTAGGTAATCCCCGTGTCAAATTTTACAGAGGCATTATCATAGCGCTTACGTACCTCCCCAAGAAACAGTGGATTTTCAGAGCTATATACGCGCGCCCCCAGTGTTGCATCCAACCCTGGTGCTATATCCCAGTAATACTGTGAAGTTACCCCAAACCCAAGATTTGATCCTGCGGAAAAGCTTGGCGGCAAGAACCCGCTTTTCTTTTCAACAGAGCCATCGGCATGAGAAAAGTAAGGTGTGTAAGCTATTGGAACGCCAAACATTTCGAACGTTGCATCGCTATATGCAATTGTTTGACTTTCTTTATCGTGAACAACTTCACGTGCCTTGATTTGCCATGCAGGTTCTTCATCCCCAGACACCTCACACACTTCACATGGTGTGTAGGTTGCCTTACGCATCTTAACTTTAGTGCCGTTGATGCGCTCCCCTTCTTCCGCCGTGAACCGAGAACCGTCCGCAAGAATAGATGTAAGTTCCTGAACAAGCCCGTTTGACATGTTTTTCTCAAGTTCTATCTCTTTTGAAAAATGGACATCGCCGTTTTCCTCAACGATAACCACTTCTCCCGAGGCCTTGATGATATCTTGCTTTAAATCATAAGAAACTTCAGAAGCACGAACAATTCTATCGCCTTGTGTAAACTCAACTTCACCTTGCGCAGAGATAATCTGATTCAGTTCATCATAAGTTAGTATGTTGGAGCTTAAATCAATTGGCTTATCCGAGACTTCGGTTACTCCAGCATGAGACACATCGATGCATACAACGCTTGCGCCGCATAGCAATGATCCCAGAAGTATTTTTTTTACGTGATTTTTCTTTGAAAGGGGCATGTGAAGAGCCTGTTAATAAACAGCTTTCATTTTCAACGATACACCAATAAAAGTCAAGAGAACCTAGCGTAGAAATGCAGGAATATCGTCTCCGTCACCAAATCCAACGGAATCTGCCTTCTGACTATTTTGTACTGGAGTGCTCACTTCAGCTTTCTGGGGCTTATGCGTATGCTCTTTTTTGGGCTTATGCGCAACATTACGATCAGGACTTTTAGTATGATCAGCCTTCTGAGCAACAGGAGTGCTAGTGACAGGAGCCTTAGCTGCAGAACCCTTTGAAACAGGGATATCTCTTCCTATTTTCTTATAAATAGCCTGTAAGTATTTATCATCATTGTCTGTTGCCAAAGTCCATGCTTCACCATATGCACCCGCGCGCCCTGTTCGCCCGATACGGTGAACATAATCATCTGCGTGCATTGGAACATCATAGTTAAATACGTGCGACACACCTTTTACATCAATTCCACGCGCCGCTACATCAGAGCAAACAAGTAATTTAAAATCATCATTTTTAAAACGTTCAAGTGTTGCCGTTCGTACAGGCTGTGCCATATCTCCGTGTAAACCACACGCAGAGAATTTTTTATTCTTTAAAAGACGAGCGAGTTCATCAACGCTTTTCTTTCTGTTACAAAAAATAAAGGCGCTTTCAACGTTTTCACTTTTCAACAAAGAAAGTAAAGCATCATCTTTTTGCTTCCATCCCTTTAACATCAGAAGGTTTTGCTTAACTTTTTCCGCAGGCGAGGCTGGGGGTGCAACAGATACTTGCTTCGGGTTACTAAGAAATTGCTGTGAAAGCTTTTTAATCTCGTCAGGCATTGTTGCAGAGAACAACAACGTTTGACGCATCGGAGGAAGCTTCTTCATGATGCTTTCAATATCAGGAATAAACCCCATATCAAGCATTCTATCTGCCTCATCAATCACAAGAACTTTAATATCGCTTAATAGAATCTGACCACGATCAAACAAATCAAGCAAACGTCCAGGTGTTGCTATTAAAACATCAACACCCTTCTCTAGCTTTTTGATTTGTGCTTGCATTGATGTGCCACCAACAAGAAGTGCCATACTTAAATTATGATATTTCCCGTAGTCTTCAAAATTTTCTGCAACCTGTGCCGCAAGCTCGCGCGTGGGCGCCAAAACAAGAGAACGTGGCATCCGCATACGCGCACGCCCATTGGCCAAAATTTCAATCATCGGTAATGTAAAGCTAGCGGTCTTCCCCGTTCCTGTCTGCGCAAGACCAATTAGGTCTTTTGTCATCAAGATTTGAGGAATAGCCTTCGCCTGAATTGGCGTTGGTTCCGTATAACCTTTTTCATCAATAGCTTTTAGTGTCTCTTCAGACAGTCCTAAGTCTCTAAAATTCATGGGACTGCTTATAACCTTAATATTACGAAAGATAAAGCTTTATACGCTTAACCGTTCTTTTACCCCCTACAGACTCGTAAGGAACGCCTCAATTTGCTCTGGTTTTTCGATGCTCTGGCAAGAAATTTCTTTATCAATACGACGTGCAAGCCCTGTAAGAACCTTACCCGCGCCCATTTCCACCATTTCCCCCACACCTTGCTCTTTCATCCAACGCACAGACTCGCTCCAACGCACAGTTCCTGTGATTTGATCAACGAGCAAACGGCGAATGTCAGAAGGCTCAGACGTTGCCTCTGCCATTACATTTGTAACAATAGGCACAAAAGGAGGCCTAATATTAGCATCTGCCAAGACTTGTGCCATCTCCTGTGCGGCTGGCGCCATCAATGAACAATGAAACGGTGCACTGACTTGCAATTCTACCGTTTTACGAGCCCCCTTTTCAACAGCCAGTTCCATGGCAACCGCAACCGCTTGCTTATGTCCGCTTACAACAACTTGTCCAACGGAATTATCATTCGCAACTTGGCAGGAGAAGTCTCCGCCCGACTTTTCAGTAGCAGCACGGGCTATATCTTGCACACCGTCCATATCAAGCCCCAAGATTGCCGCCATTGAGCCTACACCAACAGGTACTGCACGTTGCATCGCTTCTCCACGAAGTTTAAGTAACTTAGCCGTCACATCTATATCTAACGCACCTGCAGCAGTCAGTGCCGAGTATTCCCCTAAAGAGTGTCCAGCAACAAAATCACACATATCAGATGTGCTCAAACCTGATTGCTTACGAATAACACGTGCCACAGCAACAGATACCGCCATAAGTGCGGGTTGAGTATTTTGTGTAAGATTGAGTTCATCCTCATTTCCCTCAGTCATCAACTTAAAGAGCTTTTGATTTAGCGAATCATCTATCTCAGCAAAGACCTCTCTTGCCTCAACAAAGGTCTCCGACAATTCTTTTCCCATACCAATGTACTGGGAACCCTGTCCTGGAAAAATAAACGAACGCATAGCACAATCCTTTTCTATAAAGTTATCCTCATAATAATACGCGCTGACACGGCGCATAAATTCCAAGGCAATTCAAAAAGATAACGCTATAAAAGTCAACGTTCAAATAATTTATTTCAGGACTCCGTGTATCAATATTCCAAAAAACCTTGAATTTTCATACAAATGTGTTAATATTTAGTTAATCTTTAGCAATCTGGGAAAATACAAAATCTTACTTCGTTAAATAATAAGATGAAGGTGATTTTTCTATTTTTGCGAAGATAATGCGTTCGCTCCACGGCAAGCGACACTTTAGAGGGTGCCACTTTAACCGTAAAACAAAGGAGAACGCTATGAGTTGTAATATTATACAAAGAAACATACAGTCAGTTTTGGAAGAAGCTAGTGCTGTATACTCAATGGTCTGTGACTCATCAGGCCAACCTAATACAGATTATGCGGGATATGCATGTCATGTTGCCCTTAATCGTTTTAGAAGCTTACTTGAAGAACCCGACTTAACAGCCAGTCGTTTAGAGTATTTGTTGCGCAAAGCTGCACGTCAACATGCACAAAAAGACCCTGATGGAGATTGGTCACAATTTATGGCTAGCTACATTTCGCATACAGCAAATGCAAACCAACGCCACTAATTGCCAGAGATTTCAGATTCAACGAAGTGAAGCCATTTAATCTACGCACAAAACATATCCCCCTCCCCTTGCTGGAGGGGGAATTTAGTTTTTAGACACTTTATTTTCGCACACATCACTAGTAAGGCTTCTTTTTTAGGCACTTCGCCCCTCTTTTTCCTTGATTATTGTTTCAAACTCCTTATAACAGCGTCATTACCTCGCTCAGACATATTGTATGGGCTTGGGCTTACTTAAGCCGTTTACCAAGAGGAGACATTGATGGCAATATACGAAACCGTGTTTCTTGCACGGTCAGAACTTTCTGCGAAACAAGCAGAAGAACTGACTGAACAATTCAGCAAGATCCTAGAAACTGGCCCTGAAGGGCATGATGCAAAAGGCAAAATCTTAAAAACCGAATCATGGGGAATAAGAACGCTTGCATACAAAATCAACAAAAGTAAAAAAGCTCATTACGTTTTGATCGAAAGCGAGACCACTGGTACTGCAATGATCGAAACAGAACGTGTTATGCGTTTGCATGAAGATGTTATGCGTTACATGACAATTAAACTTGATGCCGCAACAACTGAGCCTTCTGCTATTTTGAAAAAAGAAGAAGACAAGTTCGAGAAGAAATCATACGACAAAAAACCGTATGAAAAAAAATCATACGATAAGAAAGAGGTTGCATAATGGCTGAAAGAACTGGCTTTAAACGCCGCAAAACTTGTGTTTTCAGTGCACCTGGTGCTGCACCAATTGACTGGAAAGATGTTTCAACACTTCGTCGCTATATTTCTGAGCGCGGGAAAATTATGCCAAGCCGTATTACTTACGTTTCTGGAAAGAAACAACGCGAACTTGCAAATGCTATTAAGCGTGCACGCTACATGGCAATTCTTCCTTACCTCCAGATCGAAAGCGATTATCAACAAAGACGTTAAGTTTTTGTGATATAGAAAGGATTTAAAATTATGTCTACACAAATTATATTGTTAGAGCGCGTAGAAAGCTTGGGTCAAATGGGCGACGTTGTGTCCGTTAAACCTGGGTATGCGCGTAATTTCTTGTTACCACAAGGAAAAGCTCTTCGTGCAACAAAAGATAACATTGCTTACTTTGAAACACAGAAGAAGTCTCTAGAAGCCAACAATCTTTCTCAAAAGAAAGATGCTGAAGCTATTTCTAAGAAGATGACTGGACTTAAGATCATTATTGTTCGTAATGCATCTGAAGCTGGACAACTTTTCGGATCAGTTACATCTCGTGACATTTCTGAAGGAATTACTGAAGCTGGTTTCACAACTGAGAAATCTCAAGTGGTAATGGATCAAAACTTTAAGATGATTGGTCTATCACCTGTATCTATTGCCCTTCACCCAGAAGTAAAAGTTGAAGTAACACTCAACATTGCACGTTCTGCTGAAGAAGCTAAAATTCAGGAAAAAACAGGTAAAGCTCTTGTTGCTGGTGCAGACCATCAAGAAGAACCTGCTGCTCCAGCTGTTGCTGAAGAAGCTAAGTCTGAATTCCTTGAGGATACTGCGCTTGAAGCTGAAAAAGTTGCTGCGGAAGTGGAAGCTGAAAAAGAAGCGGAAGCTGACGTTAAGGCAGAAGCAAAAGCTGAAAAGAAAGCTGCAAAATCAGCCGCTGAAGCAGAAGCAAAAGCTGCTGAAGATGCTGAATCTGAGGCATCTGAAGAAGCAACGGCCGATACAGAAACAGAAGAGAAAACAGCTTAATAAAGCGTTTTACTCAATCACAAATTCAAAAGCCGGTGATTTTTCATCGGCTTTTTTGTGCTCGGTTTTGTAGAGTTATTTTGATTACATGCTCAGTCCAAGAAGAACGAGGAAGCCTGAAATTATACTGCTTACCATCATCTGAGATCGTGTAAGAAGCAGGACTCCATCTAGCCTGTGTATTGCCATGATCATACTCACCCCTCGGACAACAAACGCGGTGAGCACGGCAAGTGCCGCCCCTTCTCCGCCCATGCCTGGAATAAGCAGAACAGAAAGAGCAATCATTATGCCCGTTGACAGGATGCTAAGTGACAAGTTCCAGCCCGCATGCCCAGCCATCGTCATATAATCTTCAGCAGAACCAAAAGCTGTGTTCATGATGAATGCCCCAGACAGAATTAAAAGAACAGGGTAGGCATTATAACAGCTTGAGCAGAACCAACTTGTCACCCACTCCCCAAAGAGAAGTACACCCATCGCGCCCATAATCGCGATCACAACACCAACAGTACGTACAATCTTGAATTCTGCGGCGGCAGTGCTCTTATCTTTTTGCCCAAAGAAAGCCCCTAGACGTGGAGCAAGCAATTGTGACAGTGCTTGTTTGCCAATGAGCAGAAAACGACCTAGACGTGCAGCAATCGCATAATCAGCGGCAACAACTGCGCCAGCCAGTGCCCCAACCAACAGTAAATCAAAACCTCTTGATTGCTGATTAAGTCCATATGTCATTAAGTTCTTTGCGCCATATTTAATATCCCACGAGGTAAATATTCGTCCACCTATATTGGGAAATATGGGCGCTGTTTTGAAGATCATGATCAGAGGGACAAGAAGCGCAATGTTCATCGCAAAACTTACGCCTTCTACGGATGGGGCAACATTATAAGCCACAAAAAGTGCCAATATTTTAAGAATATTTGGCCAAACTTCATTATAAGTGATTGATATTTGCACGTCTTGCCGTGCACGATGCCAAATCGCAATAACACGCCTTAGCGATTCGAGTATAATAATAGGAGACAAATAGATAAGCCATACTCTTAAACCATTTTCTCCGAATATATTCCCTATTATTTCGCCTAAGAAAATTGTGATTCCGATCAAACTGAGTGCATAGAAGATCACCCATGCAAGAGCCCGCCCCGTCATTGATTGTCCAAGCCCTGATTCATCCCCTTCACCATCCAAACGAGAGGCATGATACAGAATCACACTGCAAAATGGACCGGCAACAAGCATGCCCACCAACGTTACATACGCTAAAGCAATCATAAACAAACCGAAGTCAGCTTTATCAAGAATATGCCCCCCAAACCACAAGATAGCGATTGTGGAGAGGACAGCCGATATTTTAGAAAAAACACTTACTTTTGCAGCCTGCATATAGCCGTTCATGAGTGTTTCCATAGAAGAGTTAAAATTAATCATGTGAGCAGTATAGTCATTTCAATTAAAAATTATAGATTTATGAGATAAACTACCCCCCATGAAAATATCTTATATTTCAGGGTCAACTATCCCTTCTGGAAAAGCAAATGCAGTACACGTTATGAAGATGTGTCAGGCCTTATCACGTCATAAAAAAGCATCTATAATGCTCTATGGAAAGCGTGGGCCTTTATTTAAGAATCCCTTTGAACATTACGCCGTTAAGAGCTCTTTTAAGCTCATACGATCGTATCTAGGTAAAATTCCCATTCTATCTGGCTCACTCCGTATTCTAAGTGTCCTGATTCACGCTGGGCTGTTGAAAAAGCCTGATGTCTATTATGGACGTGATGCCCTTGGGTTACTTTTGCTCACCACATTTAAAACCTCTATCTTCTTTGAAGCTCATCAAGTGCCTTTTGGACGTGTTTCTACATTTGTTGTCTCAAACCTTTTAAAATCTACTTATCTAAAAGGTGTTGTTGTCATTTCCAATGGACTTGCGAACGATTTCAAAGAAAAATTCCCCGCCTATGAAGGTGCAATTTTAGTGGCACATGATGGCGCGGATATTCCAAGTCGTGCACCAGCAAAAATCCCACAAAAGAACTGGGATGGTCGACGCAATACCTTACAGGTTGGCTACACAGGCTCACTCCATACGGGACGAGGCATGGATTTGATCGTTGATATTGCCCACCTTATCCCTGAAATGGATTTTCATGTCATTGGCGGCACGAAAACTGATCAAAAGCATTGGGCAAAGAAAGGACTGCCTACAAATCTATTCATGCATGGCTCAAAACCCCATTCAGAGATTCCATCTTATCTTGCAAAGTTTGATATTGTTTTGGCACCATACCAACAAAAGATACAAATCGGCACAGGAGCAGATATCTCTCGCTGGATATCACCGATGAAACTATTTGAATATATGGCAGCGGGAAAACCCATTATCTGTTCCGACTTACCAGCACTACAAGAGATTATCTCGCAAGGTAGAAATGGACTACTTGTGAAGGCTGATGACCCGACAGAGTGGGTTGACTGTATATGTAACCTTGCGAAATCAGCATCCTACAGAGAAGCACTTGGGCAAGAAGGCTTGAAGGATATCCAAGATCACTATAGCTGGAATATCCGCGCAGATAACATTTTAGAGTTTATTAAAGAATACAACTAACCCATTGCTTTCATATAAACTTAATACTTTTTCCTTATAATTTGAACTGAGGAAGAATGTATGACGAATATTGACTTAAATGAACATTTCCCAGGTGTAAGAAAAGTTGCCTTAGAGATCGGTGTTTTTCTAAAACTTGATGACCCGGACTGTTTTGGGAGCATTGGAGATACTAAACACCTAAAACCTGATGTAGTAAAGGAAGGGCTGATGTCTCTTCCTAATGCAATTTTACATGCCTACCTAAAATCAGACTGTATTACCGTTGTTGCAACCCATACCGCATTAAAGGAATTTCTTGAAGAACAAGATTACAGAGATAAAAATTATATAAAGGATTTAGAAGATGAGCGCATTGGGGGAACATTCTTTCCCGCAGGTAGTATAGGAGAAAAGCCTACGCTTGTTATATTAGAGCACTCAGCCAAGCGTTATGCTGACACAACAGAAAATTCAAGGCAAATAGGATTTTCCTCTGTAATAGCACACGAAGTAGGACATGCTATTGATGACTTAAATGGCTGGCCCTCCCTACAACCTTATTTTAAAGATGCTTATGAACAATACAACAAACACCGTCCAGAGAAAGAATATCTGTACGGTATTGCGGATAGGTATTTTGTGGAACATTGCAAACAAGGGTACGACCCATCAGAAGAACCTCCTGAATTAGTTGCAGAGCTCATCTCAAAGTATACATATGCTTATAATCTAAGCCCTCAGATAGCAGAAGCAACCATGAATATTGACTTTCCTTATGTTTGGCATGCTTTAAAAGAAGTAATTCCTCAGATTGAACAGTCTCTTTTACCACAGAAACTAGACAGTAATGCTCGCCCTCTATTTTGCGCGCCTGAAGCTTTTTTTGCGCTTGATGTAAACCTTCCTGTAGAGGAGAAAGAAGACACTGGTGATACGTATATATCCGTTTTTGGAATGTCAAAAAATGAAGTAAATCGATTAGAAGAATTTTTAAAAGAACATCAGATTAAAACACATAAAGAAACGCTAATGGGAGATCCCCACATAGTGTTCGATAAAAAAAATATGAATAAGCTTAATAGCTTAAAGGCATCTCTTTCATCCATTGTAGATACAAATTATTTTGAAACGCTTGATACCCCAGAATTTGCATTACGTGTTATACGCGAAGAAGACCGCCTTCAAACTACATTAAAAGATATCTATAATATTCGTCTTCCTCATTTGCAGGTGCGTCTAGGCTACGATGAAACTGTTCTTGTTGAAATTCCTAGTGCATTTGACTATACAAAGCTACCTTTTCAAGACATATCAGAAGATGATCAAACATATACATCTGCACCAGGTAAAAGCCGTTATGCCATACCATTTAATCGGTTACCTAAATTATTGACGCCTGATTTATCTGCGGATGCGGTTTCGACAAACCGTACAATAAAGTTTGATTAACTAGCTCTATAAATAGGGATATATAATAAAAATTCTGTGCCTTTCCCTAGAATAGACTTCGCGTTCACTCCACCATTCCAATTTTTCAGAATGTTATAAACAATGGAGAGTCCAAGCCCTGTTCCTTGCCCAATATCTTTGGTTGTATAGAACGGATCAAAAATATTTTTAATTTTCTCTTCTGATATGCCTGTCCCATAATCTTTAATCGATATTCGTGCATAACGCCCAGGAGCTAATACACGCCCAATCACGCCATCACATTCAGGTTTGTGGCTAAGTACCGATACATATTCAACAGATACATCTAAACGCCCTCTCTGCTCCATTGCATCCGCGGCGTTACTCAGAATGTTACTACAGATGCGAGTCATATCTGTCTCATTCATCCACGCCCAATAATCTGACTTTGGGAAGGGTGCTACATGAATTTCAACGGTTTTTGGCACAAGGTCTTTTGCAAAATAAACAGAGCTTCTTAATGTGCTCTCCAAATTCAGAAAACATAGCCTATCTGTATCCTGACGCGAAAAAGCTAAAATATCTTCAATAATTTCTGCAGCTTTTACTGTGCACGATATAATTTTTTTTGAAGCATTTTGTATGACGAGATCATCTTCTGCACGTCGCTGAATAGTATCTACAGCAAAGAATATTGGCTGAAGCATATTGTTCAGCTCATGTGCAACACCCCCAGCCAGTTGTCCTAGAGACTCCATTTTCTGTCTTTGTCGTTCAGCTTCGTGCATCTAAACCACCCTTTTTTCTTGTTTATCTAAAATTGATCCCCGCGTGGGCAACGCCTTTTTAACTGTCTCTCTGAGAATGCTCGGTTGGATCGGTTTTTTAAGAAAATATGTTGCTTTTTTGCGCGCACGAGACAATATTTCAACATTACAGACATCCATCGCGCCCCCACTCATGGCAATCACAGGGATTTCAGAAACATCATTGACCTTCGTTATCACTTCATAGCCGTTAACTTTGGGCATAAGTACGTCCGTGATCACTAAATCACATGCATACTTCAGTTCCTCTAAATCAAGGCTTTCTGCTGTCTCAAAAATTTTAACTACATAGCCCTCTGCCATAAGCAACAAAGACATTGTTTCTAAAATTTCTGGAACATCATCAATAATCCAAATACATGTCAAAAGACCCCCTTTATTGGCTATAAAGGAGTATCGCTAGATCTGTTCATTTTGAAAAGGTTGGGATACTGCCGTATTGTAGCACCCATTTTTAAGAAGTTGTTTTACTTAAATTCAAAAAGCTTCACTTCTAAGCCAATTGAATCATGTGTATCGCGATTTCTCGCACTTTCAGTGTGCTCTTGGTACACACCTATACGCCCATCACCATAGCGGTCGCGTGTTGTAGACTCTATAGACCCTCGCCCCAAGTGATTACGCTCAACATCCATTCCGTAGAGAGCTTCAAGTTCTTTCTCTTCAAGTTGCTCTTCCGTTGCAGGTTTTTGAGAAGACTGTGTCAAAGGGTTAGCAGAAACATTACTTACAATATTAACCATAGATAGAATTAGAATACTTAGGAAAATGTATAGTCTCATAATATAGCTCCTTATATAACGCCTTAGCGCTTTAGAATAACGTTTGGATATCCTTATAATAGCTATTGTTTTCCTTATGAGGTCAAGGCTTCTTTTTCGTAAACGGCGATGTATGCTTTTTATTTATGAAGATTACGCGATGATGTTTCCTGCCGCATAGAGGCTTGTAACATCAAGGTCGTTTAAGCCATTTAGCTGACTGATGCCTTGGAAGTTCACTCCATTTGTTGCGCCATCCAGATCGACAGACACAATGGCATTTGCACCAGAGTTATTGATTTGAATAAAGTCGTTGATATCACTTGTTCCAGTAACAAAGCCACTTAGTAGATCAGAAATATCAAGCGCATCTCCATCTGTAATATCGAAGCTATTGATAATATCCACATCGTTGAACGCATTTGCACCTTCAAAGATAAATGTATCAAGACCATTCCCACCATAGAGCGTATCAAGTCCATCACCCCCTGTGATAAGTTTCGTTCCATTCCCAAATGTTCCACCATTTGCAATGATAGCCGCACCATCCCATTCAACAACATAGCCCGCATTGTATGTCCCTGTATATGCGTACCATTGCTGTGCATAGCTATCGTTAAGCAACAACACATGATCATTAGTATTACTGTTCGATGTGGGACTACCGCTATACCAATTCGTGTAGGAAAATGCATCCCCTGCCTCAGGGCCAGTTAACCATTCAAATGATCCTTCTGAGTTTGTATCGCTACCTCCAGTCCATGCATATCCACTTACAAGACTTTCCATGAAGAGTTGTTCTTCCGCTGAGGTAATAGTGACAAGGTAACCGTTCTCTCCATTTACATTTGATGCCTGTGCCGCCGCATCTGCACCTGCCCAATCACTTGTTGCTGAAACGTATTGATAGAAATTTCCTGTATCTACGCTGTAAGATAGGAAGCTAAACTCTGCCAAAATGTCTTGGTATGTAAGTCCAGCACCATCCGTAGTGGCGTAAATTATATCATCCCCTGCGCCACCATTGATTGTATCGTCCCCAGACCCACCAAAGAGTGTGTCATTTCCATCATTTCCATTAAGAACATTATCCGTACCATCACCACGGATTGTGTCACCGAAGCCTGTACCTTCAACATTTTCTATTGCAGTAAGAGTATCTGAACCGTTTCCTGTTGCTGTCCCATTAACAAGGTTTACATCTACACCACCCGTTGCAGATAAGAATGTAACAGTATCAACCCCGCCACCGCCATTAATAAGATCGTTGTCCAAACCACCATCGAGTAAATCAGCACCTTCTGCGCCAAAGAGTTGATCATCCCCTGCGCCACCGTTCAAAATATTAGTTTCTCCGCTACTGTCATAATAATGAGGGTTTACTGTGATGATGTCTGCGCCCGTCCACTCCACAACATAACCTGCGTTATATGTAGATGTGTAGGCATACCACTCTTGATTATTAGTGTTATTAAGCAACAGCACATGATCATTTGTTGCACTATTGGATGTTGGGCTTCCATTATACCAGTTGGTATATGTCACAGCATCACCAGATTCTGGTCCTGTTAGCCATTCAAATGAGCCTTCTGTGTTTGTATCGCTTCCACCCGTCCATGCATAACCTGTTACAATGTTTTCTATAAAGGCTTGTTCTTCTGCTGAAGTAATTGTTAGCAAGTAGCCGCTATCACCTTCTAAGCTCATGGCTTGTGCTGCTGTGTTTGACTCATCCCATGTAAACGCGCCCGCAACATATTGATAAAAATTTCCTGTAGCAGCACTATAGAATACGGTTGGGTTGGCATCTATAATATCTTGGGAGTCGTCTGGGGCTTGTGTCAGAATTGATGCATAGAGAACATCGTTCCCAGCATCACCATTTAGCGTATCATTTCCGTCTCCACCATAAAGATAGTCGTTTCCATCCCCGCCGTTTAAAATATCATCGTCAAGGTGTCCTTCAAGAATATCGTTTCCAACACCGCCAAAGAGAGTGTCATTTCCAACATGCCCAACAAGACGGTCATCCCCTACATCTCCATATAATGTGTCATCACCAGCGTCCCCAACGATCATGTCGTTACCATCATCCCCGTGAATAATGTCATCACCATCATCGCCCGCAATTACGTCATTTCCTGATCCACCATTGATGGTGTCATTTCCGCTCCACCCATGAATGCTATCTTGATCCGCTCCACCATCAATAAAGTCATCATCAGCACCACCACTTATTTTATCATTTCCTGCTCCACCGTAAATTTGGTTTAATCCATCATTGCCATAGAGGAAATCATCACCGTCTCCGCCATCAAGGAAATCATCGCCGTCGCCTCCATAGAGTACGTCGTTACCAGCTTCTCCGTAGAGAGAGTCTGCACCGTTATCGCCTCTTAGTGTGTCGTTATCATCACCACCGTAAAGTGTGTCATCACCATACCCACCCCATAGCCTGTCTGCCCCCGCATCCCCATGAAGTGTGTCATCACCAAACTTACCAGAAAGATTATCATTACCGTCGCCACCGTGCAGGACGTCAGTCGAGGTTCCTCCATAGATAGTATCATTTCCACCTTGTCCATCAATCTCGTTTCCAAGATTATTAGCAAACATTTTATCGTTTCCTGCTGTCCCCAAAATCACAACTGGGGCAACACCTAAATCGGCCGCCGTATCAAAATCTGAATATTCTCCCTGATCAAGGGTGATTGTTGTTGATGTTACGGTTGCACCATTTCCATTTGAAAAACCAGAAACGTCCACCGCATTTTCATCTAACTCTATATTTGATATTTCAACAGTACGCCCAGTTTCCGCGCCACTGTTTAAAAAATAGAATCTGAGATGTGTGTGATTGAAATTGTCTGTATCGAGTTCGAAAGATAACGTTGAAGACCCTACCCCTGCATAAAACTGAGATACTTTAACGCCACCGTAGTACAAAGCCATCTTTGGGGCTTCCGTCCCAAAACTTCCTATACTGTCAAATGTTAACGTAAAAAGTGCCATAATTCCCTAATATCTAATTTACCCTATATTTAGGATACCGAATATTGGTTATAAAACATCTAATTTTAGATAAAATTGTATTTAATTTTTCATTGTTTAACATAACCGTATAATACACTTACTATCTATTTGTTATATATAGATAGTAAGTGTATTATAACTTTAAGTAAAAAAAGAAAAATGGTATACCTAGTGGACAATATACGAACCAACAGTGATCTTAGAAACATAATAAGCACTACCTTGGTTTATATTTCAGAACCTAAGTTCAAAACTCTCAATATCCAGTTACAAAACAAAGATTAAATTTACAACAAATTTAGGAGTATTCCTACTTCCTATAGAATGTCATATGAGAGCTATCAAACCGATTCTCATCCCAAAAATTTTCTTCATAATGACCTATAGCTGGACCAGCCACAGCCAGATTAAATAGAAGTACAGGAGCTAGTTTCTTAAAATATGTTGTTCTTTGAGCCTTTTGAACAGCATCATTCCCTACATCAAGAGGTGATTTCTTTTTTGACTCTTGCTTTTGAACTCTGAAATGCTCGTCACAAGCAGAAGAAAAACCTTTATTTGCACCATATAAAGTTACTACTGATGTCACGATTGCCGTTCCAATATACAGACTATCAGTTACAGCAAGAGATAGAGCGTTGAACAAAATTGGCATACCCAAAGCAACTGCTCCAACTATGTTAGAGCCATATTTATCACAGCAACCATCGTACTGAGTTAACCTATCTCCACGCGCCATATATATTATCCTTTATGAAAGAAGATATATAATAAGCACACAGATGTCAAAATTATGAAAATAAATGGTATCCCGTACGGGATTTGAACCCGTGTTACCGCCGTGAAAGGGCAGCGTCCTAAACCACTAGACGAACGGGACACATATTGAGTGGTATTATTGTTCGTCAGAACGAGACATCTTATAATCTGTTTGGGTGCTATAAAGCAAGCCCTAAACGACATTTTTTTAAAAAAAGTGACAATAACGTAGTTATGCGACTTTTTCTTGCGGTACTGACTGTTCCGTTACGATTGAAAAGGCGGCATCTTTTATAAAGAAATCAACACTTTCACGTCCCTGCCACTCATTGGCCTTAAACTGACCCAATAAATGAAAGCTTTGCATATGAGATTGTTCAAGTAGAGCTTTTCCAAGCGGAGTACCTGCCGCGCCAAAGGCCATCGCCTTAATTGAACGCCCACCTTCGATATCACTGATGTAACACCGCACATGATTCTTCCCTACAATGTCAACGCGCTGAACACGCGCATTGGGAATGGCAAAGAGAGGTTCAGGATTTCCCTGTCCGTATGGTCCACCATGCGCTTCTATTAACTTCACAAAATCTAACTGTGCTGCACCGACACTGACCATCGCATCAATCTGCTTCTCAGGATTGATCGGTGCGCCGTTAAGCTGTTCCTGAACATGTTTATTCAAGAAGGCCTGTAAGTCAGGAATTTTATCAGGTTCAACCGTAAAACCACCCGCCATAGCGTGCCCGCCACCCTTGATGATAATACCTTCGTTTCGTGCATCAATGAACGCCGCAGCCATATTCACGCCTGGAATAGAGCGCCCAGAGCCACGGCCTTCAAGTTCACCTTTTTCATTTTTGGCAAATGTGACGCAAACTGTCGGTTTCCCAAAACGTTCTTTGACCTGTCCTGCAACCAATCCACTTAGACCTGCATGCCAACCTTCATCAGAAACAAAGATCAGTTCTTGTCGATCTAAATCACCTGCCGCAACTTGCCCCAAAGCTTCTTGCATCATCTGTGCTTGAATTTCTTTACGCTTTTCGTTGCAATCATTTAACGTCCACGCAATGTTCAACGCCTCTTCTCCATCAATGGAAGAGAGTAGCTTTGCTCCAAGGTCAGCTTGGTGGACACGAGAGCCTGCGTTAATACGAGGTCCTAGACCAAAGCCCATATTCATTGTTGTTGGTAGTCCACGCACACTGGAAATCTCACATAATGCTTTTAAGCCTATGTTCTCTGTGTGTTGCATCTTTTGAAGACCATATTGAACGAACAAACGGTTTGGACCTGTCAACGGCACCATGTCACACACAGTTGCCATAGCAATAAGGTCTAGCCAATCCTTTAAAGGTGGCTCTTGTTTCCCTTTATAAAGCCCTCTAGCGCGGTATTCCGTGTTCATCGCCACACAAGCAAGGAAGCAGACCGTGGCGGCACAGAGCATATCCAGACCGCTATCATCATCATTACGTTTTGGGTTAATTATAAAGTTTGCATCAGGAAGAGTTTCTTCGGCTTGGTGGTGATCAAAAATTACGACATCAAGACCGAGCGCGCGCCCTTGCTCGACAACGTCAAAAGATGTCGTCCCGCAATCGGCGATGAAAACTATGTCACATCCCTGCTCTTTTAACTTCGTGAGTGCGTTTATATTTGGACCATAGCCTTCCGTTAGGCGATCAGGGATATGAAACGGTGTCTCTAGGCCTAACGCTCTAAAAAATTTTATAAAAATTGCCGTGGACGTTGATCCATCAACATCAAAATCACCGAACAATCCAATTTTCTTACCCGCTTGGATATTATCGACAGCCCATTTTGCAAACTCTGGCATGTCTTTCAAAGACATAGGGTCAGGAAAGTGTTTTGAAATTTTGGGGTACAAGAACGAGTTGACAGAATCAATATCTACATTCCTAGCCACAAGAAGACGTGCCACAATTTCTGGAAGACTATGAACTTGCATAATCCGCTCAACCTTATCATCATCAACTTTTTGAAAAACCCAACGATTTTTCATTAATGATTCTGATACTTTCAAAGCAGATTCTTCAGTCATATTATTTAGCTCTCTCATCTAGTGGTATTATTTTTTTACTTAAATAAATAAACGGTGTATCAAGGAGAGCTATTAGAACTTTTATAGTCAGCCCGACAAGTAGCACCTCAACGAATACATTATTAGGCATCGTTCCGTAGAAGGCTAAAGTAAAAAATAACACCGAGTCTATAATCTGAGATGCAAATGTACTTCCTATGTTACGAAGCCATAAATGCTTCCCTTTGGTCCATTCTGAAATCTTATGATAAAGCCAAACATCAAAATGTTGTGCCAATAAATAGACAGAAAAACCAGCTATCATTAACCTGACTGTACTTCCATATACAACTTGCATTGCCTCTGATGTTTCTTTTGCAAACCCAACAGGAACAAAAGCTAAATTTATCTGTGTCATAAGGGCGAAGACAAGACCAACAGCAAAACTTATACGAATTGTTTGAAACCCGACGGCCTTTCCGTATTTTTCAGTCAACATATCTGTCGCAAGAAATATCCCTGCATATGTTACAAGCCCAGCAGACGCGGTAAAGCCGAAAAAACTAAAAAACTTTGTTGTTATACATAAGGTTATTACGTAAGAAATAATGAGAAAGCTCTGTAGCCATATCCGCCCCATTTTATAAAAAACGAGGGCGCATAACATGTATAAGAATAAAAACCCAACAGCTAAAACTTCATTCGACATTTAGCCTTCTCCACCATAGAATTTTATTTTACGGGTAAAATCATGGTTTGCAACAATTTCGCGGACAGTTCCAGATTTAGAACGCATAACAAGCGAATGTGTTGTGGCGCGACCAGCCGATGTCCTCACACCGCGTAACATTGTTCCATCTGTCACCCCCGTTGCAGCAAACATCACATTGTCAGATGGTGCAAGCCCATTAAGATCATATATTTTATCAAAGTCTGAAATACCCCATTTCTCAGCACGGGCGCGTTCTATATCATTTCTGAACGTTAAACGCCCAAGCATTGCCCCTCCTGTACATTTTAGAGCAGCAGCGGCCAAAACACCTTCAGGTGCGCCACCAGACCCTACATAAAAATCAATTCCTTTATCTGGATCTGTTGTTGCTATAACTGCACTCACGTCACCATCTTGAATAAGTGTGATACGAGAGCCCGCTTTACGGACATTTTCTATTAAATCCGTGTGACGTGGACGATCAAGAATACAGACCATTAAATCATTAATAGATATACCTTTTTGCTTTGCCACTTTCACAAGAATATCTTCAATCGGCGCATCTAAATCAAGAATACTAGGGTCAACCCCAGGACCTACTGCCATTTTATCCATGTAAGTATCCGGGGCGTTCAAAAAGCCACCTTTATCCGCCATAGCGACAACAGCCAAGGCATTTTGTCCACCCGTTGCGGTAATTGTTGTGCCTTCCAATGGATCTAGTGCTATATCAATCTCTGGCCCGCGCCCAAGCCCAACTTCTTCACCAATATAAAGCATTGGGGCTTCGTCTCGCTCCCCTTCACCAATAACAATACGACCTTGCATATAAAGGCTATTGAACGCGGCGCGCATGGCATCAACAGCCGCGGCGTCTGCTTTCTTCTCATCCCCTCGTCCTATTTCTTTTGCGGCAGCAAGGGCGGCCGCTTCTGTAACACGAACAAGTTCAAGAGCGAGATTACGATCCATGGCAAAAATACTTTCTGATAATGGTGCTGATTTCATGAAAAGAACGATAACGTATTCTCTTTTCAGAGTCATTTGAAAAGAGTGAAAGAGTAATAGTCTTCAACAGTTTTATGGTAATAGTTTAGATTGACTAAAAGCCCGTCATTAACTGAAAGTCGGCATCACCTTCGTTTTGATCCTGCGCAGGCGGAACAATCACAGATGTTTGAACATCATCAGAAAATGGATCGGTGAGCATACCATCATCTTCTATAATATGAAACGGAGAGGAATAACCTTCACGCGCGCCACTTGGTGGTGCCAATTGAGCAGCAGGCAACGACGCCGTAGGCATAGGCACAAACCCAATATCATAGATTTCGACACTACGGTCTCTAACAGGAATTCTTTTGTTTAATGCAGGCGTTGGAACCGGTGCAGGAGCCGTCGAGGCATATGCCGTTGGAAACTCGTTGAGGTCATAAATTTCGACACTTCCATCACTATAAGCATTACGAACATCCGTGAGTGTGATCTCTGGCGATGACATACGCACGTAGACACTTTCCGCCTTATGCGTTTGCGTAACTTCATACCCGCACCCTGAAAGTGACAGTACGGATACAGCCAAAAAAGAGAGCATATATTTTTTCATATTCACAGTGCCTTATAATTCCAAACTAAATTCTAGTGATCACATGGTGTAGAAAAACCCACTACATTGCAAGAGCAACAATCAATTACTTACCTTGTTGTGCACGATACTCTTTTCCAAGCCGTACATAATTATCTGCTGATTTTTTTAAAAACTTAATTTCATCTTCTGTCATGTCTCGCATATAACGTGCAGGACTTCCGCTCCATAATTGATGCTTAGGAATAACTTTGTTGGGCGTCACCAGAGATCCTGCAGCAACCATTGCTTCATCTTCAACAACGGCACCATCCATAATACACGCCTTCATACCTACAAATGCACGATCACCGATTTGGCACGCGTGAAGCAATACTTGATGTCCAACAGTTACATCATCCCCTATATGTGTGCCCTTCATGCCGCGCGTGACATGAATGACTGAGCCATCCTGTATGTTCGTGCGCACACCAATGCGCACGTCACTAACATCACCTCTTATCACTGAACCAAACCATATATTACTCTCCGCACCAATTACAACATCACCAGTAATAACCACGCCTTCTGAGATATAGGCGTTTACGTCTATTTCAGGAATTTTATCGTTGTAAGGTAAAATAATTGGCATGATTAAAACGGAATTGGATATTGTCTGTAGAGTTTATCAAGTTTCTCGAGCACCTCATTTGAAAGTACAATATCAAATGCAGAAATATCGCTTTTTAACTGCTCTATTGATGTTGCTCCGATAATTGTTGATGTTACAAACGGTTTTTGATTACACCAAGCGAGAGCCATTTGAGCAGGATCAAGACCATGCTTTTTGGCAATCCTTACAAACCCTTGCATACATAATTCAACCTCTGGTGTATCTCTAAAAATTCCATTCCTTTGATCCATTGTCCAACGAGACCCTTCAGGACGTGCGCCACCTAAATACTTTCCACTCAGTGCGCCGCCAGCCAAAGGTGACCATGGAAGATATGCGAGATTTTCTATGGTGCATGCTTCCGTTACATACGGATCATCTTTTTGATGCAAGAAATTATATTCATGCTGAACAGATACCATACGCGGAAGATCATGTTCTTTAGCAAGCTCAAGATACTTAGCAATCCCCCAAGGAGTGTCATTGGACACACCTATATGGCGAACTTTCCCAGCCTTAACAACATCCCCCAACGCTTTTAATATATCTAATAGACCGTCGACATATTCATCCTTCTTCAGACCTGTAACATCCGCCATCCCTGCCCAATGTTGCCCCCAATGTGGGTTCACACGATTTGGCCAGTGAAGCTGATAAAGATCAATGTAGTCCGTTTGAAGGCGTTTTAATGATCCGTCCACAGCAAGACGGATAGTTTCTCCTGTGATTTCAGAGCCACCTCTGATCCATGGAAGCCCTCTTCCTGCAATCTTTGAAGCAAGGACGACATCTTTTCGACGGCTTTGATTTTTTGCCATCCATGTTCCGATGATTGTTTCTGTCGCAGTATATGTTTCTTCTTTGGGTGGTACAGAATATAGCTCTGCCGTATCCATAAAATTCACCCCCTGATCAAGCGCATAATCAATCTGCTCATGCCCTTCGGCCTCTGTGTTTTGATCTCCCCATGTCATTGTTCCCAGACATACGCGGGAGACATTTAAATTTGTTGATCCTAGTTTTGAATATTTCATATCTTCTCCATCAATAAAAACTAATTTGAATATAGGTTAGATATTCATTTATTCAAGAGAAAACGCCTTATAACGCTAGTTTTCCAAATGCAATTTTCCACGTCATTTCTCCGTCATATTTAGAATCATATGCCTTCATAAGCAGCCCTAATTCACGTCGACCTAATACATCGCAATTTTGCGAAGATGACGATGCACCTGTGCTTTTTAAGTGCTCCAAGAAACCTTTTGCATGACTGTAGTTCTCTTCAAAAACCACGCGATCAATACTCATTTGATTTGGAAAGTTAGGTGCAGGGATGAGCCGTGACATAACGCCGCTTCTATCTTCTGCTTCTCTCCATTGTGGAAAATAGCCATCAGCAAGAGTTGATATTAAAATTTGGCCGTCAGGACGCAAGTGATCTGTCCACGCCTCGACACTTTTGCGCGGCGTATGAAACCACTGAACCGTCATACTACTTACGATTAAGTCGAATGTATTGAGAGGTACACCTAGCCCCTCTCCGTCCATCGTAGTGAACTCAATACTACACTCAGAGCTATGGCTTGAATATTTATCTTTACATACGTTCAACATATCAGAGTTAATGTCCGTAATTACAAAGTTTGCATTACTGTACTTTTCCAAAAGCAATTGGGTTAAATGTCCTGTCCCACACCCAATTTCCAAAATTTGTGGTGTTTTGCCCAAATCAGGACAATAAGTTATAAGCGTTTCAGCAATTTTCTTTTGAATGCTAGAGTTTGCATCATACTTTCCAGCATGATCACCAAAGGCCTTCGATATTTTTTTAGTATATTGCTCAGGCCGCATTTTTCTTTGCCGAGCCACACTCTTTAAACGGTGCGCGCCCTTTTAGTCCCAAAGCTAAAAGAAGATCCATATCTTCGTTCTTTTCAGGATTAGGTGTCGTGAGAAGCTTATCCCC
>JQIA01000335.1_pt1 | contig 23063 bp, 19 predicted proteins | sample 811431 | NCBI WGS metagenome assembly JQIA01 (sample SAMN02998118, study PRJNA258478) | marine sediment metagenome | biome: marine; feature: seafloor; material: sediment; isolation source: oil-polluted sediment collected from 3 locations (0.5 km, 0.7 km and 0.9 km)... | place: USA: Gulf of Mexico ...
ATAATTTTAAGACCCATATACGAACACCAAACCACAGGGTACTGCATTCAGCAAGAGTCATCATTGTTGAAGGCATCATGCTGTTTGCCGTACCTGAACTCAGAAATATCTGTGACGTTAAAGTATACGTTCATGTAGATCCGGATATCCGTTTTATTCGACGGATCAGACGGGATATCAAATCCAGAGGCAGGAGCCTTGAATCAGTGATCAATCAATATCTCGAAACCGTTAAAGCCATGCATAATAAATATGTTCAGCCACACCGGGAGCAGGCAGATCTGATATTAAACGGTCTGAAACTTCCCTTAGCAGTAAAGCAATTCTCAGAATTTATTAAATCAATAAGCGAGGCAAACTATGATACCGAAAATTTCAATAATTATACCATCTTACAACCAGGGACAGTTTTTGGAATCCACCATTCAGAGTATCCTCTCACAGGGGTACCCAAATCTTGAAATCATGGTCATTGATGGTGGGTCAACCGATAATTCAGTTGAGCTTATCAGGGAATACAAAGACCACTTATACTATTGGATAAGTGAAAAGGACAGAGGACAGACTCATGCCATAAATAAAGGTTTTAAAAGAGCAAGTGGCGATTACGTGAACTGGCTTAATTCTGATGACATGCTTCCGCCCGGTGCTTTGAAAGCTTTAAGTAACGAAATCCGAAAATCAAAAGGCGCCGATGTTTATTTTGGAGACTATCAGGCTGTTGATGCAGAAGGAAAAGAGCTTTACTCGAGAAAAAGTGCCCCCTTTATGCGTCAGAGTCTGTTCTGGGGCAGACAATTGAGCAGTCAGCCAGCTGTTTTTTTTAAACGTAAACTTCTGCATGAACTGGGATATCTCAATGAAAATCAGGGCTTCTGCATGGATACAGAGTTTTGGATAAGGGTCGCTTCAAGTGGAGCAAGATTTTGTCAGATAAAACAACCGCTGGGAATCACAAGGGCTCATGAAGATGCAAAGACATCGACAATGCAACAGGTTCTTCATGATGAACATAAAGAAATCGTACGACGTTACAACGGGTTAATGCTATTTTCGAAAAAAAGCAGGCTTGAAAACCTGTACTTTACTTTTTTGAACCGATTCTGGCGTCTTTTTTCAGCATGCTGCAGATTTATCTTTCGAGGGGATATTACTTTTATGCGCGCAACGATTGCAAGGGTGGGTTGCAGCAAACCATGAGGTTAAAATCAAGTATCAATAAACCAGATAGTATAAGGAGGTCGGCTATGAAAATATGTCTATTAGGAGATTTTACGGGAACACCGGATGAAGGTATGAAAAATATCAGCCAGACTACTTATACATTTCTGGCAATGAAAAACGATGTAAAAAAAGTAAATACCAAAGATGTGACAAAGCTCTCAGTTTTGATGCAGTTAAGGACATTTCGCCCGGATATTGTTCATTACCTCCACGGGCCTACGATACGCAGCTTAATTATTCTGAAGTTTATCAGACTGATTCTGCATCGTAACGTCAAGATTGTAGTTTCTGCGACAAGACCTTATTTTTCAAAGTCTTCTCAGGACTTTATTCCGTTTATTAAACCGGATCTGGTACTGACTCAGTCAGAAAAATTTGAGAATTTTTTTAAAAAATTCGGCTGCAGAGTCCGTTTTTTCCCAAATGCCGTTGACTGCAGATCATTTACCCCTGCAGATTACAAAGCAAAGAAACGCTTCAGAACTAAATATAATCTGCCGGAAAATCAAAAAACAGTTCTTCACGTTGGGCACCTTAAAGAGAACAGAAAGCTTAAAGTGTTACTTAAAGTTCAAAGTCTTAAAGGCTTTCAGGTGGTCGTTGTGGGCGGGACAGGTGAAAAAACTGATACCCTCTTAAAAGAAACCTTGAAGCGCGCGGGGGTTATTGTAATTCATGAGTATATCAAAAATATTTCAGAAATTTACAGGGCTGCCGACCTTTACCTGTTTCCAATCAGTGATGTGCAGAACAAACTTCCTGAGAGCTATAATGAAGTAGGTGCAATCGATCTGCCCCTTTCTGTTCTTGAAGCAATGGCCTGCAATCTACCGGTTATTACAACCCCTTTTGGTGCCCTGCCCCGGCTGTTTAAGCAGGGCGGCGGCTTTGAATATGCTTTTTCTGAAGATGAAATAATAAATAAAGTCAAATCGTTCACTAACAACGGGGATGTTAATACAAGAGACAAAGTCAGACCTTATGATTTTTGGACAATCATTAATAATCTTCAGATTCAATATGCTGAATTGATTGGAGATGCTCCCCATGATTCCGGGAAATCACATCCTGACTTTAAGTATGAGGGGATTATAAGATGAAATTAAAATTCAAATACAGGTTTATTAATATTGTCGGCATTGACGGTTCCGGTAAAACGTCACTTGCTTTGAATCTGACACACCACCTGAACAGGAAGGGGACTGCAATTCAGTATCGGTATTGCCAGTATTTTGCAAAACTTCTATATCCTTTTAAAATACTTGCAAAGTTTTCAGTAATGAGAAAGACAGATGAATTCAGGGATTACAAGGCCTATAATAACCAAAAAAAGCTAACCAGCAGCAGGTTCCCGGTTCTTGCGGCAATGTATGCATTTATCTGGTTTTTTGACTACCTTATTCAGGTTACATTCAAAATAACACTGCCGGCAATTTTCGGAAAACGCTTTATTGTCGACAGGTATATTTTTGATATTGCAGTTAACCTTTCATTAACAACCAACAGGAGTGTCACCTTTGCGGAAAAAATTCTGAAATGGTTTTTTCGGTTTGTGCCTAAACCAGATAAGGTTATTTTTATTGATATTCCGGAAGAAACAGCCTTTTTGAGAAAAGATGATATTCAGGATATTGAATACCTTGCTGAGAGGCGGGAACGATATCTTTACATTGCCGAAAAGTTCAGTTTTGATATTGTCGATGGCACAAGAAATCCGCACAACCTCCTTAAAGACGTAATAAAAATCCTTGAACGGCAATCAAAAAGTGAAGATATTTCTGAAATCGATAAGGACAATCGAAAAACTATTTTGTATGTTCATGCAAACAATACAGACATCGGTGGTGCTGATTACTGCCTTTTTAAACTTGCCTCAGAGCTGGATAAAACATTATTCAGACCCGTTGTCTGCCTGGCAAAGGATACCTCAATCACTGAACTTTACAGGAATGAGGGAATAAAAACCCGTATCCTTAAAATGGAAAGAATTAAGAAAAGCTTAAATCCGATATATCTTTTTAAACTTGCTGTTAATTTTTTTCCGACAGTTGGCAGAATAAGAGCGATCATCAGAGAAGAGAATGTTGATCTTGTTCATGGGAACGACCTTCTCGATATCTATGGATCTGTTGCAGGTATCCTGGAAAAAAAACCGACAACTCAGTATATCAGGTGGATTCTTGAATCCCCCAGTTTTTTAAAAACAATTATTACAGCCCTTGTATACAGACTGAACAACCGGATTTTAACTGTCTCGGAAGCTGTTTCGAAACATATGTTTTCAAAAAAAGGCCATATTCGGCAAGGAGTTGTTACTTGTCATGACTGGATAGATATGGAAAAAGTCGGGCACCATCAAAATGAGAGCAATATCAGAAAAGAATATCAAATTGATTCAAATTCAGTTGTTATTGGTTGCGTTGGCAGACTTGAACACTGGAAAGGACAGGATGTTTTTATCAGGGCTGCGGCAATTGTTCTTGCTGCAATTCCAAATGCTGTTTTTATGGTTGTCGGTGGAGACGTTGAAGGACGTGGCCGTGAGGCTTATGGACTCAGGTTGAGAGAGCTTGCAAAGAGATTGAAAATTGAAGATCGGATAATTTTTACGGGTCACCGCTCTGATATAGCTGGTGTTATGTGTTCTTTTGATATTTTTGTCCATTCATCTATTGCTCCGGATCCGCTTCCGGGAGTTGTATTGGAGGCCATGTATTGTGGCCGTCCTGTTGTTGGTGCTGATGCCGGGGGCGTTCCTGAAGAGGTTGCTAATGAAGAAACAGGCCTTCTTTACGAACCGGGTAATTATATACAGATGGCAGAGCAGATTACCTGGCTGATAAATAATCCATCACTGGCATTTCAAATGGGAGAAGCCGGATACCAGCGGGTTTGCGAAGTGTTTGCTAAAGCCCCCCTATGCGAAAAAATTCAAACAGAATACGAGTCCATGATTTGTGAGTATAGTAATCAAAATGGCATATTAAGTGCATATAATCATGGTAACGAATCGTTCCTTGCAAATTAACCGCAGGAGGAAAAATGAAATGACACATACATACGAATTGATAAAAATTATAGGCTCACCCTTTGTGAAAGAAAAAACAGTTACGGACGAAAAAACATTAGAAAAAATATATGATCAGGCATTTTCAGACAGGGTCGCTCTTTTATACCTTGAAATGCACAGAAAAGAAGGTTGGAGCAGTTTTCTTGAAGAAAAGTACCAGGCTTTAAAAGAGAGAAGACTTAAAACGCTGAATGTTATTACCGATCTTGGTACAACGCTAAACCATCTGGGCGTAGATGATTATGCAATTTTTAAATCTTTAAAGCCATATCCGGCAACACCCAACGATACAGATGTTATCATTTTTGGTGGCAAAAATGAGTTTAAAGAAGCTGTCGAATGGCTCTATGATGATAATTATGAATTCCATGAGTGGGCTCCGATGCAGACAACACTTATACATCCTGACGGCATCGGAAAAACCGGAAAAGGGAAAAAAGGCGGCACCTGGTATATTGATATGTACTCTGACATATCAACCGACTATTTTCTCTATATCGATAAACGTTCCCTTATTCCATATGTTGAAACAAGAAAAGTAAATGATATTGAAATACAGAATGTTAGAAAGGAAGTTGAGCTTGCAATTATTCTTTTCCATAATGTATTTCCGGAAAGAACATTCCAGCTCGAACATTTTTATATGCCTTTGTACCATCTTAGTGAGGACGACTTTGACATTAATGTAATGCTGGAGTTTACGGAAAAACAAAAACTGACTAGGGCTCTTGCCACAAACCTGACTCTGGTCGACTATATCCATAAAAAGGTTTTTGGGTTCTCACCACCAGTTATTGCAAACATTTTAGAGAGAACAGGACGGAATATTCCTGAACTGGAAAGGTTTATAAAAAAAGGTGAAACAACACCGTTTATGATATCACCCAAAACGTTCTGGCTGACTTTTATAGACAAGATATTTGATGGTGCGGCATTAAAAAGCCTGTTTGTTCAGGGTCTCCATATGCTGAACCCGATATTCTTTTTTGACGTTATGCGGAGTCTGAAAAACAGGTTCAGCGAGCGCGGAACTTATCACCTTGAATAGTCAGCGGGGTTTTATATGGACACCATTTCAAAACAAAAAAACACCGCAGCTTTTTTTGATCTGGATCTGACGCTTACTAATACAGACAGCTTCAGACTGTTTCTAAAGACATACTATTTCAGTAGATTTTCAAGAATGATTTTTATACCTCATGTCTTTGTCGCAGGTGTCCTACGGAAACTTCGACTAATCTCTCTTAAGAAGTTTAAAGAGAGTGCTCTTATTGGTTTAAAAGGTAAATCGATTGAAGATATCAGACAATTAGGTGGGCTGTTTTTTGAAAAACATTTAAAAAAAACACTCAGAGAAAAAGCTTTCGAACGACTGAAGGAGCACTCTATCAACGGGGATACTGTTTATATTGTCAGCGCCTCACCGGATATTTATGTTCACGCTGCATGCCGCTATCTGAATTGTGATGGCTATATCTGTACCACACTCGATTACTGTTCGACTATTTTTTCTGGGAGGATAAGGGGCAACGATTGTATCGGCAGAGAAAAAAAAACCAGGATAATGAAACTTGCAAAAAAGCTCTCCCTCAATCTTAAAACATCGTGGGCATATTCTGACCATGAGGTCGATATTCCATTTTTTGAAACAGTCGGGAATAAGGTAGCTGTTACACCAACTTTAGAACTTTTACAAATCGCCGGTTCGAGAAACTGGGGGATTGAAGAATGGTAACAGAGCCTGATGACAATTAATGGACAGGAGATACTATTATGGAAAAAATAAAACTATCAAAAAATAAGGTAGCAGATGTTGATTTAATCCAATTAAAAATGATGTCAGTTGAATTGGCAAAACAAGTACAGCAAAACGGCTATGAACCTGAACATATTTTATATGTTGAAAGGGCCGGTCTTCTAATAGGATATGAAATGGCCCGTTTTTTTAACTGCAGTATCAGTGGAATTCATTCAAAACGGAGCGGAGGAGCACTCAAATCCAAAGTGAAAATCATTCTCCGGTATCTCCCGGGATTTGTTACGCACCTGCTGCGCCGCTTAGAATTAAAATCTAATATACATGAAATAAAAAAAGATCGTAATGTCTATTGCGAAAAAGATCTGCCGCCTACAGATAAAAAAATACTTATTGTTGATGATGCAATAGACACAGGGTATTCACTTGTCGCAGTCCTTGAATTTCTTGAAAAACATGGCTGTAGAAAAGAGATGCTTAAAACCGGTGTTTTGACAACAACTGGAACTAAGCAAGTAATCCGTTCAGATTTTAGCCTCTTTGATCAAATAATTTGTGCATTTCCATGGTCGTATGATTCCAGAGAGTATTCTAAAACTCAAAAACTGTATGATTTTATAAAGGCAAAAATTGCCAGACATGTACCTGTAGTTGTCCGTTAATAAACATTTTAATTATAGCGTTTTTTCATTATAGAGACATAAACACCTACGTTCGAATCGTGCCAGGTGCGCCATTAAAAAAATTAAGCCTTTCAGAATTTATTCTGAAAGGCTTTTTTTATTCAGCTATTATAATAGAATGATCAGGTGAATTGGGCATTCTGTTCAGCTTTTTTGAAAAGAATTTCAGGCGGTTGAAATTTCTCACCGTATTTTGATTCGAGTTCCTTTGCTCGTGTGATAAAATTATTAATACCGTATGTATTAACAAACTGGAATACGCCGCCTGTATGAGGTGGGAAACCGATCCCCATAATAGAACCGATATTGCCATCTCTGACTGATGTAAAGACACCCTCTTCAAAGCATTTCAGCGATTCGATTATCTGCCTGAACAGAATTCTGTCTTTAATATCCTGATAATCAATATTAACCTTTGGATCATGATAGACCTCATAAATTTGAGGCCAGATATATTTTTTACCGTTCTCCGGATATTCGTAATAGCCACCGCCATAGGCGCGGCCCTTTCTGCCGAATTCATCTATCATCCTGTTGCCGACTTCAGTTGCTGTCGGACTGATGCCACAGAAATTTTCACCACGAATTTTATCAAGATCTTTGTTGGTAGCAGAGACCTTTTTGGAGAGTTCCTGGCTGACTTCATCATGAATTTCAAGTGGCCCAACCGGCATGCCTGCATAGCGGGCCAGCATATCAATAATTACCGGATCGATACCCTCTTTAAGCAGTCTGCAGCCCTCATCAATAAACGTTCCAAAAACACGTGAGGTAAAGAATCCTCTTGAATCGTTTACCACAATTGGAATCTTTTTAATCTGCTGAGCATAGTCAAATGCTTTGGCAAGCGTTTCATCACTGGTTTTCTCTCCGGTAATTATTTCAACCAGCGGCATCTTTTCTACCGGCGAGAAAAAATGGATACCAATAAAATTTTCCGGTTTCGAAGCTGCTTTGGCCAGCTCAGTAATCGGCAGAGTTGATGTATTTGAGCCCCATACTCCGTTAGATGACAGGTAGTCTTCAGTCGATTTAATAATTATATTCTTTAATTCAATATTTTCAAAAACAGCTTCCACAATAAGGTCGCAACCGGAAAGAGTCCCATCTGAATCAGTCGGGGTAATCAAGTCAAGCAGCGCATCCCTTTTTGATTCAGTCATTCTTCCTTTTGCAACAAGCTTGTCACAGATGGCCTGACTATATGCCTTGCCCTTTTCAGCAGCTTCAAGACTGATATCTTTTAATATAACCTCAATACCGACTTTGGCTGAAACATAGGCTATCCCCTGCCCCATCATTCCGGCTCCGAGTATGCCAAGTTTTTTTACTGAGGTTTTATCAATATTATCCGGCCTGCTGCCGCCGGCGTTTAGCTCATTTAACTGAAAGAAAAATGTGGTCATCATGTTTTTTGCTTCCGGTGTAACCACGAGACTGGTCATCCCCCGGCTTTCAATACGAAGTGCAGTGTCAAAATCGACTTTAAGGCTGTCTGCAGCTACCGCAAGAATTTTCTGAGGTGCAGGCATAAGGCCTTTGGTTTTTTTAAGAAGCATACAGGGTGCCGCCTGCATAACCTGCATGACGCCGGGATCTTTTGCATCACCACCAGGGATTTTATAACCCGGAGTATCCCATGGCTGTGCAGCTTCAGGGTTATCCCTGATGAATGTCGCAGCTTTTTGCATCATATCATCGATACTATCCGCCAGTTCGTTGATCAGCCCTGCTTTAATAGCTTTTTCAGGTTTTAAGCGCTTTCCTTCCAAAACCAGAGGCAGCGCATTCTGAAGCCCTAACATTCTAACGGTTCTGACGATACCACCAGCACCCGGTAAGAGACCTAACGATACTTCCGGCATACCTATCTGAATTGTCGGGTCGTTCAGTGAGATTCTATAATGACAGGCAAGACAGATTTCGCATCCACCTCCCAGAGCAGCTCCGTTTATCGCTGCAACAACAGGTTTGCCAAGTTTTTCCAGACGTCTGAGATATGATTTGTTCATTTCATTCGCCTTGAAGAAGGTCTCCTCCTCCCCTTTTTGAATACCGATCAGCATTTTCAGGTCACCGCCGGCAAAGAAAGTCTTTTTTGCTGATGTTATAATAACACCTTTGATGTCGTCTTTTTCCTTTTCAAGACGTTCAATGGTTTTATCCATTAATCCTAAGAATTCTTCATTCATAGCATTAACAGGTCCATCCATATCCATTGTTATTGTTACGATTTTCTCATTATTTTTTTCATATATAAAACCAGTCATATGGATCACCTTTTATTTATTCTTTTGATTCAGCATCTGTGAATTTTCCAGCAGCTGTCTCTTGGTTTTATGAAATATTTTCAACGATTGTCGCAATGCCAATACCACCGCCGGCACACATGGTGCAAAGACCGTATTTTAAATTTCGTCGTTCAAGTTCATCAAGTACCGTTCCGATTAACATGGCTCCGGTTGCACCTAATGGATGGCCGATAGCGATAGCACCGCCATTCACGTTAATTTTTTCCCATGGTACGCCGGTATCCTTCTGAAAACGCATTGTAACGGCTGCAAAGGCTTCATTCACTTCAAAAAGATCGATATCATCCAGAGTTAACCCGGCGACATTGAGAACCTTGTTTGTTGCCGCTGTCGGGCCGGTTAACATAATGGTTGGTTCTGTGCTGGTGACTGACGAGGCAACGATCCGACCTCTTGGTTTAAGCCCAAGTTCGTTTCCGGCTTTTTCACTTCCTATAAGTATTGCAGATGCGCCATCAACAATACCGGAAGAGTTGCCTGCATGATGGACATGTTCTATTTTTGAGACATTCGGATATTTTGAAAGTGCAACCGCATCGAAACCAAGTGAGCCGAGAAATTCAAAGGAGGGTTTCAGTTTTGACAACCTGTCAACGGTGGTCTCATTACGTATAAATTCATCTTCAGCCAGAATTGTAATACCGTTTTCATCTTTAACAGGAATGATAGAATTTTTAAAATACCCATTCTGCTGCGCCTGATATGCTTTTTTCTGTGAGGTCACTGCAAATGCATCAAGATCATCTCTTGAAAAGTCCTCGATGGTAGCGATAAGATCGGCACCAATCCCCTGGGGAACAAAGCCTGTTTTTATTGATGTTGCAGGATCTTCAAACCAGGCGCCACCACTTGATCCGATGGGGATTCTGGACATTGATTCAACCCCACCAGCGACAACAAGATGTTCCCATCCGCTCATTACTTTCATTGATGCAAGTGCAGCTGCATCAAGAGATGAAGCACAAAAACGATCCATCTGCATACCTGCTGCCTTATCATCCCAGCCTGCGACAAGGGCAGCTGTTTTTGCGATATTCATCCCCTGCTCCCCGGCTGGCATGACGCATCCAATAACGATATCATCAACCTTTGATGTATCCAGATCATGTTTTTCCTTTAAACCATTTAAGAGGCCTGCCAGTAAATCTATTGGCTTTACTTCATAAAGAGAGCCGTCCTTTTTTCCCTTCCCGCGTGGTGTACGAACAGCATCGTAAATAAAAGCTTTAGAACTCATTGCTTCCTCCGGGTTTTTTATTTTTAGTTACTAATTAAGTTTAAAATACACCCAACGGATTGAATCAGTATATAATCAGCCGTGTGTGCAATGGTATCAGGCGTCAGATTTCAGCTGTGGAATCGGTACGCACTAAAACCTCACTTCGTGTCGCTCTATCTTTTCAATAATATCAGGCAGAGCGTAGCGAATTCGTTTGCTGACTCCTGATACCTGAAACCTTATTATTATTCCTTGCGATACATGGTAACAACAGCGGCACCACCTAATCCGATGTTATGCTGAAGACCGGTTTTTGCCCCTTTAACCTGCCTTTTCCCACACTCACCTCTCAGCTGCCAGACGAGCTCTGCACATTGTGCGATGCCGGTTGCCCCCAAAGGATGACCTTTTGACAGCAGGCCACCGGATGGGTTTGTTACAACCCGACCGCCATAGGTATTATCGCCTTCTTCAATAAATTTCTCTGCAGTCCCTTCCGGTGTCAGCCCCAAGCCTTCATAGGTTATCAGCTCATTTGCGGTAAAACAGTCATGAAGCTCAACAACATCGATTTCTTCAGGCCCGGCTCCTGCCTGTTCATAGACATCCTTTGCTGCAGCTGCAGTCATATCGTAACCAACGATTTTCATCGCACTCTTATCTTCAAATGAACTTGAAAAATCTGTTGTCATGGATTGACCTGCAATATAAACTGCGTTGTTTATGCCATTTTTTTTCGCAAATTCATCGGTACAGACGATTGCAGCAGCAGCTCCACAAGTTGGCGGACAGCACTGATAGCGTGTTAATGGGCCGAACTGATGTGGTGAGTCCATAACCTCTTCAAGGGATAGAAGATTTCTAAATACCGCCCGCTCATTGTGTTCCGCATGTTTTCGGGCTTTAACAGCGATTTTACCAAATGTTTCAGGTTTTGTACCATATTTTTCCATGTATTCTACACCGGCTCCGCCAAAGAGCATTGCAGCAGGTGGAGCGCCCTCTTTGGGTGCCTGAATTTCAAAGAGTTTATTAAAGAATGTTTCCATTGGCATGGGCCGATCCGAGAATGTTAAACCAAGCGCACCGGGTGTCATCTGTTCAAATCCCAGAGCAAGTGCACATTCGGCCACCCCACTTGCGACGGCCTGTCTTGCAAGATAAAGTGCATTAGACCCTGTTGAACAGTTGTTGTTAACGTTGAATATCGGGATCCCCGTCATTCCGACATCGTAAAGTACTTTCTCACCGGCACAACTATCTGCATAAACCCAGCCGGCATACGCCTGGTCAATGTCATTATAATTAATTCCTGAATCTTTTAATGCATCTTTTACAGCCTGTTGACCCATTGTTGTATAGGGTACTAACGCTTTAGGTGTTGTAAACTGTGTCATTCCTACGCCAATTACATTGACTTTTTTCATTTTTCCCTCCGGATTTTCAAAAGATCAGCATTTAACGTTTTCGCAATGATGCGAAGTCGTATTTCAGATAAATATTAAATTTCAAATGTGTGCAGGTGCTTTACGAAAATTATTCAACGTCAATGAAAAGATCCTATTTTGTTACCTGGAAGTTGTCAAGCAAAATATTACATCATATGATTCAATATTGTGCTTGACTTAATATTGGGGAGGCAATAGACTCTTTTTAACTAATGAATCAGCTAAACTTTAATAATTGTAGCCGTAGCTTAAAACAAAAAACTATATGTTTGAATAATCTTTAAAATCAAATTGTTGGGTATTTTTTATACATTTTTTATTAACACTTAAGATAGTGAGGAACAAAAAATGGCACAAGTAATCGCTGACAAAAGAGATATTGATTTTGTACTTTATGAACAGATGGAATTGGAAGAAATCGTTAAATCTGATGTTTTTAATGGGCAGAACAAAAAAATGTTCGATATGATTATTAATGAGGCCCGTAAGTTTGCCATTAACGAGATCTTACCTTTGAACGAGGACGGTGATAAAAAAGGTCTGAAATTTGAAAATAATAAGGTGATGGTTCCGGAATCTTTTCATAAGGCCTATCAGCTTCTTAAAGATGGTGAGTATATAGCTATGTCCGAGGATGAAAAATATGGCGGCCTCGGGCTCCCGCAGATGATATCTCTTGCAACTCAGGAATATATTACCGGTGCGGATTTTTCATTTTCTGTTTTTGGTTATATAAACCATGGCTCAGGGAAAATGATTGAGCTGTATGGTACCGAACAACAGAAAGATCTATTCCTTAAAAAAATGTGGACCGGTCAATGGGGTGGTACGATGGCCCTTACTGAATCTGAGGCGGGATCAGATATTGGCAACCTGTCAACAACGGCAGTTAAAAATGATGATGGCACATATTCAATTACCGGTAATAAAATATTTATCACATGTGCTGAACATGATCTTTCCGAAAATATAATAAACCCTGTGCTTGCAAGAATTGAAGGCGCACCTAAGGGGGCAAGAGGTGTTTCGCTCTTCCTTGTCCCAAAGATATGGGTGAATGAAGACGGAAGCCTTGGCGAAGGAAATGATATAATCTGTACCGGAATAGAGGAAAAGATGGGCCTGCATGCGAGTCCTACCTGCCAGATCTCCATGGGGAGTAACGGAAAATGCAGGGGGCTTCTTTTGGGAGAAGAAAATAAAGGTATGAAGGTCATGTTTAACATGATGAATGAAGCCCGCGTTGGGGTGGGTGCTGTCGGTATGTTTAACGCCTCCTGTGCATATCTTTATGCGTTGAATTATGCACGTGAACGGGTTCAGGGGCGTGATCTTGCCGATATGCTGAAAAAAGATGCCGAGCCTGTTCCGATCATAAGACATCCGGATGTCAGACGGATGCTTTTATGGATGAAGTCACATACTGAAGGTATGCGAAGTTTTGTTTATTACCTTACCTCTCTGCTTGATAAAGAAAAAACTGCAGAGTCGGAGGATGAAAAAATATATATGAATGACTTACTAAACCTCCTGACTCCCGTTGTGAAATCCTATAATTCTGATATAGGGTTTGAAGCTACAGTGCAGTCTATGCAGGTTTTTGGCGGTTCTGGTTATACAAAGGATTATCCGGTGGAACGCCTGATGCGTGATTCAAAAATCAACTCAATATATGAAGGCACAAACGGTATTCAGGCGATGGATCTTCTGGGTAGAAAGCTTGGAATGAAAGACGGCAAAGTCTTTATGGATTTTTTAAATGAAATCCAGAAAACGATTGATCAGGCAAAGAAAATTGATGGCCTTAATGAACTTGCCGAAGATCTTGAAATTATAAAGAACAAGTTTGGTGAAACAACCATGGACTTAGGTGCTTCAGCAATGTCTCTCAATTTCAAAACCGCCTTCTCATTTGCGACCCCATACCAAACCGTTATGGGGGATGTAATCATGGGCTGGATGCTTCTCTGGAGAGCAGTTATTGCAAAACCTGCCCTTGAAAAAATTGTCGGGGGGCTTGATGAGGAATCGAGGGCTATAAAAATTAATAAGAATAAAAATGCTGCATTTTATAAAGGTCAGGTAAAATCGGCAGAATATTTTATTAATTGTATTTTACCGGTATCAATTGGCAGGATGGCGGCTATTCAAAAAGGAAGCAGTGCGGTTGTTGATATTCCGGAAGTCTCTTTTGGTTTATAGGCGATAATTCGCAGTTATTAACTGATTATGTCAGGCGATTTTCGCATCGCCTGACATTTTTAATCAACGAGTCTTAACCGATACCAGTCCGGCCGGATGCAAACCAGGCAGGATCATCTTCTGCAAAAAGTTTTTCAAAATGTCTGTAGCTGAGTTCCTTCATCGAAGTGATAACGCCCCTGTCTTTCTTATGCTTCTTTGCAAAGTCAAGCGCTTCATCCATCAAATTTTCAGGTTCACAGGCGTTCACAATAATATTATGTTTCAGGCATTCTTCAGCAGTTAGTCTTGATCCTAAATACTGCATTTCTAAAAACTTATATTCAGGAATAGCTTTTCTTACAATACCGATCATGCTTGGGCTTAAAGGGATTTCAATATCGACCTCCGGTATGCAAAAATATCCCCTGTCTCTTCTCATAAACCTGAAATCCATTGCGGAAGCCATGATTGCACCACCGGCAAAAGCATGGCCGTTGATAGCAGCAACAGTAATCATCGGAAAATATAAAAACCGTTTAAATAATCCCGTTAATCTGTTTGGAAAGGCTTTGAACGCTTCCGGATCATTCTGCATAAGGGAAAATAACCAATCGAGGTCAATGCCGTTACACCATATTTTTTCGTGGGCCGATGTAACAACAAGAACTTCTGCCTCTGGTCTGTTTTCAATTTCATCAAGAATTAAGGTCATCTCATCAAAAAAATCTTTATTAAATCTGTTTTCCCCATTTGTCATGGTAAGTATTGCGATATGGTCTATCATTTTATACTCGAAACAACTCACTGTACACTATCCTCCCAGGATATACATCCTTGTATAAATTATGGGTAAAGTGATTCACTGAGAATACCTGATGTAATAAACACCGGTCTGTCTCACCTCACAGGTAAATTTGTTGATTATTGAGTTGTTTAATTTTCTGAATTACTCTGCACGATACATACTGTATACATAAAGTTTTAAATTACACAAGTGTAGAAATGTATTTTTTAGATGTGAAAACAAAAACGGCCTGCAAACTATCTGCAGACCGTTCTTGTTGTGAAGAAGAGATTTATATTAACGGAAGATTATTTTCCGGAAAGATCAAATGCCAAGGTTTGATAAAAGCGAACAAAATGAATTTACAATTGAAACGAGTCTCGGGTTTGAAACTTCAAACCCATCTATCGATGTTTTGAGTCCAGCTATGGAAATTTTTAAAAGCTCAGGATTCAGCTCTTCCTTTGTGGCCTCATGGGCAGTAACTCCGGCGAACCCGGTAATTGTTTCCGCCTGGTCCTTTTCAGTCTCAGAGAGTTCTGAAACTTCCTGGCGAAGCGTTGCAATCATGGTGAGATACTCTTGCTTATTATCATCAGTAATATGAATGGAGTTTTTTATTTTTCCTTCAATCTTATCCATTGTATTATTAATCATGCTCCCTCCTTATTACTATAACGGTTTTTTTATGATGAAATCTTTGATGCAGAGCTGCCGGTTTCACAGCAGCTCTGTTATATTTTATTTTTCTTCATTATCAGTTCACCGTTTTGTTGAAGTAGTTCCGGATAAATTCATTGATTTTTCCTCTACTGTCTTCATTCTGGTCAATAAATCTTATATTTGCGATTCTTTTTTCAAACCCACATCCATCCATTTCTCCAATTTTAAAATCGGATACTTTCTCAAACAGGACATTTTCAAGACAAAAACCGTCACCCTGAACAACGATATCCAGTGTATCAAACTTAAAATCGACGACCTCATCATTATTGTAATAAATAAAAGCCATTCCATCGGAGCTGATATTTAAAATCTGGCAGACCTGAGGATTGATTGATGCGATGACTGCATATGTCCCTTCATTTACATTGTGACGTACAGCCGTTCTTCTTTCTTCATTCATTTCACGAAGATGATAAGCCGTATTTTCTGTTGAAATAACTTCGGTTAATTCAGTGTCATGAAACCATAATTTAGTGGATAAAGCGGCATTGCTATACATATGATATACCTCCTGAATAATGAAACGTTATTTTTTCATGTCAGTGTGCGTAATTATAAATCTCTACATCTGACTCACAGGTTTTTTTTTCCGGGAAAAGAAAAAAAACGAAATATCTAAAGACATTCTTTGATTTCCATATAAGTAAAATTTTCTTTTCCTGTCCATAGAATGAAAAACTCATTTTGTCGGGAAATATACCCAGACCTTATGCAAAGTGGTCTTAAAAACCCGGGACAGACTCACGGGCGGATTAATAATAAGCCTTATATTAAAAGATAAGTTTTTGTTTTTTAATATGTTTTTCGATGGTAAACATTATTCCGAAAACTGAATATTTTTTAAACTTATAATTTATTTTTTTTAAAAAAAAAAGTGATATTTTTTTTGTTATGACTGATAATATTCAGATCAATTTAACAGGAGAAATATGCTCTTTACTGCGGAGAATGTACAAATAACAAGGGGGATTATTGCAAATGATCTTTTTGCATTTAACCTGAAGCCAATTCAGGCAATTTTTCGGAAATGAAAAAAAATGGAGCAAATATTATTGATATCAACACAGGGTCATTTGATAAAAATGCAGGTGATAAAACACTATTTTTTATCAATACCTTCTTTTTTATGAATCTAAACGGGCAGAGCGTCAGCGATACATTAGCTGAGACCTGATACCTGAAGCCTGTCACCTTTTTTTCATAAGCGTTTAATGGCAGCCTCAACTCTGTCTTTAATAATGCCGGTATTTATAATTGTAGCAGATTCCCAGTTTGATGATGAACCAATGACAGCTGTTTGAGCCCGCTGGGAAAAAGGCATAAACGCAATGTCGCGGCCTGTCTTGTCCTGTTGAATATAATTGTCGTGCTGGTGTACCGGTCGATAAAAAGCACCTGTTAAAAGGTCAACACCTAACGCTTTGGAAGAAAAAGTATTAATCTGGATATTACCTTTTTCGTCGTACCTGATTACAAAAAAATTCTGCGCAAGCTGTTTGTCTTCTCTAAGTAAACGGTTTATCAACATTGATGCAACGACTCTTTTAAGACCACGATTCAGGAGACTCTCAAAGATAGCAACGGCAAAAACGTCACGTTTTGTAAAACCAGCCCTGCTGCCCCTGCCGTTTGCCTGCACAGACGGTTTAATATAATCTTCTTTCATCCAGCCTCTAAGTCTTTCCCTGGGTATTTTAAGGAGTCTGGTAATATCCAGTGTTGAAAAGGATTCTTTCATTTCAATTAATCCCCGTTACGATCAATAACAATATAATAAAAAAAAATATGATTAACTGTAGATATTGTTTTTTTGTTAATTAAAAAAACCAAGCTATGAAGAAGCGGGATAAAATTTATAGGTTTTAAATTATATCCTTTTCCTGAACTAAACTTTAGGTAATTATCCGGTAAAATTCAATAGATTCTTTTTCACCCCTTAAAATTCGGGAACATTCGTCTAACCCAATTAAAATGGGAAAAATATTTTTCAAGGAGACTAAACTGCCTTGACTTCAGCGGAGCAATTTGTAATATACGTTTCAGATCATCAAACGGATTTTAACGGGAAACAATCGTGGCAAATAATTATCTTTTACAATCACAGAAAAATGAAATTCTTTTTCTGATAAAAAAGGCAGGGCTTAACCCGGCTCTTTTTATATGGACACAGGTAAACAGCAAATATCTTGTTGATTCCCAGGTCTCACGGATTAATTATCTGAACACTGAGTTTTTCTATACATTTGATATGAACGGTGAAACGCATTATGCATTTTATTCACCGGCCGACAATTCATATATAGGAAGTGATTATCCTGTTGTCTGGCATTCCCAGAAACGATGTTTTGAAAACTGGCTTAAAAATCTTATTAAAGAACAGAATGAGCCTGATCTATGGGAGAGTATCAGACCATCACAACAGATGCCCCCTTCTAATGAAAATAAAAACCATACTTATTCAACATCCCCTACTCCAGGCTCGCCTGCCCCAAAAGAGATGTCTGACAGACTGGATCGTCTTTTTCATACAGATGTTTCCCAAAAGACTGATAAAACGGGCAGTACCGGTTTTGTTATTAAGCGATACTACGGAAAAGCATAATTGAGGCTGGCCTAAAAAACTGTCAGAGACCCATTTTTAACAATCATACAATTTTTTCTATCGCTTTTAGCAATATTGTATGCTAATGTCCAAAAAATATGGTAGTGATCAATGTTTATCGTGGTATTCAACTGTTTATCACTATGGTTTTTAAACTTCGTAACAGAGTGTTTTTAGAATGAAAGTATCGCATACCCTACTATTTGTTTTTTTGTTTTGTATTATATTTCACCCTGAAAATACTGTTGCGCAGAACATTAAAGGCTTAAAATCCCCTGTATATGTTCTTCCGGAAAATGTTATGAAAAATATTCCGGATGCCTCTGTTAAGTCAGATTTAAGTAATGGTTGGAAACCAATCTCCAGTAGCCATGGCGTTTCAAATTTCCAAAAAAAATTTCCAGAAACATCAACGAAGGCATATAAAGGCGTCTGTATAATTGAAAGTCCAATTAAAACTGTATATAAAATAATTTCTGATGTTGGCAGCCACAGAGAGTGGGTAAGGTTCTGCAAATCATCCGTTCTGGTTGCAAATCCGTCCCCTATAGACTCTGTTCAGTACTATAGCTTTGATATTCCATGGCCGTTTTCTGACAGAGATATTGTTGTTCATACCAATACAGAGGCTGATTGGGAAAACGGAAAAGTTATTATCACAAGCATTGCTGCTGCCTGGTCAAAAATCCCACTGAAAAAGGGCTGTGTAAGGCTGACTGATTCAAGCCAGCAATGGACTCTTGAAAAGATATCCCCGGTATCAACAAGAGTGACTTTTAAAAGTTATACGCCTCTGCAGGGTTCTGTTCCGCGGCTTATTAGGAATATAATCTCTAATCTTATACCATCTTCTACTTTAAAAAAACTGAAACAGATATCAACAAAACAGTTTCTGGCATCCAGAGAACAGTTTCTTGCTGATTCTGAGTTTGATGGTCGGGAAAGCAAACTCCATTCCAGAGAAGACAGTTTGAATTAAACAGACGCGTCCCCCCCCAATTAAGAAAAATGCCGATTATTACTTTAGATAAAAGGATAAACAGAGACTTAAGAATTAAGGGGTTCAAGAAAAATTTACCCTGGTTAATTTTTGCTTGAATTTTTTGTTTATTGATGTAAAAGAGTATTACTTCAATTATGTTATATTGTTACTCTGGTTTTGCCGCTTACAAGAGTTAAATTAATGTATAAAATTTATAAGGAGTTTTAACGTATGATCCAGGTTAACGGATTAACCAAGTATTATCAGAATTTTTGCGCCGTTGATAATATCAGTCTTGATATTAAAAAAGGTGAAATCATTGGCCTGCTTGGGCCAAACGGAGCGGGTAAAACAACAACCCTCAGGATGCTGACCGGCTACTTCAGGCCTACTTCCGGGGAAATTAAAATTAAAAATATATCCGTATCAGAAAACCCGCTGGAAGTGAAGAAAAGCATTGGCTACCTTCCTGAATCAGCCCCCATATATCAGGATATGCTGGTTTTTGATTATCTCAGTTACGTCGCAGATATTCAGGGACTTGGAAAAAACAAGAAATTATCCAGACTGAAACACCTGTCTGATTTGTGTGGCCTTAGTGATATCATGCACAAAAATGTTGGTGAACTCTCCAAAGGATTAAAACAACGTGTTGGCTTAGCCCATGCTATGATGAGTGATCCTGAGATCCTGATTCTTGATGAACCGACGTCCGGACTTGATCCGAATCAGATTGTCGAAATTAGAAAAATTATTCGGGAGATTGGGAAAGAAAAAACAATTATTCTCTCCACGCATATTCTGAGCGAAGCTGAGGCGACGTGTGACCGTATTGTTATTATTAATAAAGGTAAGATTGTTGCTGACGGAACCACTGAATCGATAAAAAACTCTTCAGATGGAATGAATACCATTTCTATTTCATTGAAAAATGCCGAATTGGCGGCTGTTGAGATAGCCATCAAAGCCATTAACGGTATCGACACTGTTGAAAAACTCAATTCAGAAATGGACGGTGTAATAAAACTGTTAATCGAATGTAAAAGTGATGATGATCTTAGAGAGCAGGTCTATTCAGTAATAAAAAGCAATGACTGGATCCTTCTGGAACTCTATCAGGAATCGAAAACACTTGAAAATATTTTCCGCAATCTGACTATGGAGAATTAAGATGCAACAGATAAAAAATATATTTAAAAAAGAATTTAACGACTATTTTGTTTCACCGATAGCCTATATTGTTATTTCAATTTTCCTGCTTGTGACCGGATGGTTCTTTTTCATGAGCTTTTTCCTTCAGAACCAGGCAAACCTGAGAGGTTTTTTCTCACTTCTGCCTTTTACCTTCTCTTTCGTCATACCCGCTGTGACGATGAAGCTTTTTTCTGAAGAACTGAGTCTTGGAACCTATGAACTACTCTATACAATGCCTGTGTCTCTTAGAGACATTGTTGTTGGTAAATTTCTGGCGGGTGTCGCATTTGTAATTGCCATGCTCCTCCCTACTCTTGCTTACCCGATCATCATTTCTTTTTTCGGTCAGCTTGACTGGGGCCCTGTTATCGGAGGTTATATTGGTGCTGTCCTTCTTGGTTCTTCCTTTACAGCTATTGGGCTTCTGGCATCAACTCTTACTAAAAACCAGATCATAGCTTTTATTATCGGTATGGTAGTCTGTTTTTTACTTACCCTGATTGATAAAATGCTTTTCTTCTTTCCGGAGGCTGCTATTAAGGTTATCGGTTTTATTGGAGCAGACTTTCATTTTCAGAACATTTCAAAAGGGGTCGTTGACACGCGTGACATACTCTATTTTGCAAGTGTTATATTTATTACGTTATATGCTTCTGTACTTTCGATGACAGAAAAGAAATAAGGAGAAAAAAATGGCGTCATATAAACGGCCTGAAAAGCATTTTAAGTTTTTAATATATATATTGGTAATAGCACTGTTGAACATTGCAGGTGCAACGCTTTTTTATCGTCTGGATTTGACAGATAATAAAATATTCACCATTTCCGATGCAAGTCGTAACGTTGTTGCAACATTAAGTGAACCAATGACGATAAATGTCTTTTTCACAAGCGATCTTCCTGCACCACATAATAACACACATAAATACCTTCAGGACTTATTAAAAGAATATGAAATCAGTTCCAATAGTTATTTCAACTACAGATTTTATGATATCAGTTCAGGCGCTGATGAGAGCGAAGAGTCTAAAAGGAATAAAGAACTTGCAAAGGACTACGGTATAAACCCGCTTCAGATTCGTTTGATTGAAAAAGATGAAATGAAATTTAAAAATGCCTATATGGGAATTGTTATTATCCATGGTGACCTGATTGAAAAAATTCCTGCAGTAATATCTGTTGAGGGGCTTGAATATAAACTAACCATGTCTATGAAGAAGATGAACAACAAGATCAGTGCCCTTCTCGCTTTAAAAGATAAAGTACAGGTTGAGCTTTACATGTCATCTGCCCTTAAACAGCTTGCATCTCAAAACGGTCTTGGGAATCTTCCGATCCTTCCTGATAAGATTCAGGAAACAATCTCAAAGATTAATCTTAAAAATTACGGTCGTCTTGAGTACAAATTTTTTGACCCGTCTGCAAACAATAACCTTCAGGAAATTGCGCAGAAGTATAATATTATGGTGCTTAAGTGGGATAACATGCAAAATGGTACTATGGCAGGTGAAGGCGGAATTGGTCTTGTCATGAAGTACGGTGATAAAACGATTGAAATACCAGTCCTGAATATTATGAGAATGCCAATTTTTGGAAATCAGTATGAACTTATTGACATGGAGCAGTTGGATGAAATCATCAATGGTGGTATTGAATCACTTATTGATATTAACCAGAAGATCGGTTATCTGGCTGATCATGGGACGCTTAGCCGTTCCGGTGCACCGGGTGGTATGATGAATCAGGGTGGCAGTGAACTTGGAAATCTGAACAGGCTTCTTTCTCAAAGTTATACGATAAAAGATATTAATCTTAAGGACGATGGTATACCAGGCAATGTGAATAGCATCATCATTGCAAACCCAACTGAACCTTTTTCTGATTATGAATTATATCAGATTGATCAGGCACTAATGGCCGGCAAAAGTCTAAGCCTTTTTATTGATTCGTTCAAAGAAGTTCAGCAACAGCAACAGCAGTTTGGGTTTAATCAGGGACCGAGTTATGTTCCTTTAAACACAGGTCTTGAAAAACTGCTTAAACATTATGGTGTAACAATCAGCAAATCTTATGTTCTTGATGAAAACTGCTACAAAAACCAAAAATCACAACAATATGGTGGGGGTGAACAAAGTCTATACTTTGCTCCTCAGATCGAGAATAAAAATATTAATAAAGAACTTGATTTTATGGCAAACGTTAAAGGACTTCTGACCGTTCAGGTTTCACCTATCACACTTGATGATAAAGTTTTGAGTGATGCCGGTATTAAAGCACATAAACTTTTTTCATCTTCAGAGAAATCCTGGGAAATGAAAAACAATATTAATCTGACTCCCATGTTCATGCGTCCACCAACTGAAGAATCAGAAAAGAAGAGCTATACACTTTCATGCCTGCTTGAAGGAAGTTTTTCAAGTTATTTTGACGGAAAGCCGGTGCCTGAAAAAACTGTTTCAAAAGACGATGAGACTGCTAAAGGTAAAAAAGACCTTTCATCCATATCCAGTAAAGGTGGTTTTATTGCCAAGGGTAAGCCTGCCAAGATTCTTATTGTAACTTCTTCGCAAATGCTTAAGGATAGCCTTCTTGATGAACAAAGACTTGCACCGAATGTTGCATTTGTTTTAAATTCAATCGACACCGTAAACGGACGGGATGACATTGCTGTAATGAGAAGCAAAAAGCAGAGTTATAATCCGCTTGACAAGATAAGTCCGAACGGCAAAATGCTTGTAAAGGGATTTAATATTGCAGGACTTCCGGTTATTGTTGTCTTTTTCGGTCTTGTTGTCTGGTTAAGACGAAAATCAAGAAAAAATAACATTCAAATGATGTTTCAGAAATAAGAAAGGGTTGAACATGAAAAAAGAATATAT
>JQIA01000336.1_pt1 | contig 23036 bp, 14 predicted proteins | sample 811431 | NCBI WGS metagenome assembly JQIA01 (sample SAMN02998118, study PRJNA258478) | marine sediment metagenome | biome: marine; feature: seafloor; material: sediment; isolation source: oil-polluted sediment collected from 3 locations (0.5 km, 0.7 km and 0.9 km)... | place: USA: Gulf of Mexico ...
TGTTGAGGGCTTGGAAGCTACTTTATATTAGGGGAGGATTTAAACTAGAACGGGCTTGAATGACCGCTTACGTCTCCATAATCAAAGTTTGCCCGTTTTGAGCTGATGCATTCACTCAGCTTCGGTTGGTGGGCGATAGCACTTACCCGTTTTCACGGAGATCCACTCCATGTACGCCAGCACGGCTGGCCAGGTAACATCGATAGAGGACGAGCACCACTTCCCGAGCCAAACTACATATCGAGAGAAAATCAGGGCATGCCTCAAATAGAGAAAACTTAACCATGGAGTTCCTCGGTTGAAGGCTTACATAACCCTTAGGAATGAGGGTTATGTAAATTTCTTCAATTGATTTATAAAGAACGGCTCTCTCTATTTTCTCCCCAGAATTGTTATTGAGTGGCAGTCTCTGCGGCTAGGATGTGAGATAGAAATAGTTTCTGATCTGATGGCTTTTATAAATAATTGATTATATTGGTTATATTTGGTTGGTAAGTTGATTTATCATGGAGGCTAGCTTTGATGAGGTACATGAGGGTCGACACTACAGAACTTGCCAACTACAGTAGTTGTAGTCAAAACTAATTGAGTTTGTATTTTCACATTCACACGTTCAATGAACTGAGAACCAAACAATAACCCCCCTAGGTAATGGAGAAAATTTATGGCTAATGTCGTATTTATTCATGGAATCGCAAATAAACCTGAAAAGGAGGTGTTGCACCGGCTTTGGCGTGATGCACTTTCGCGCAATGACGGGCTGCATTTGGGCGCCGAGGGCATCGAGTCCAGTATGGTCTACTGGGCCGACGTGCTTTATAGCAAGCCGAAAGCGGAAATGGCTGAACATGAAAGTAACGATAGTGTAGTGGAACGGGAGGACGATGTTGATATGTCCTGGCAGGCGGCGCTCAGTGATCAGGAGTTGGTTTGGGTTGAGAACCTGCAGAAAAGGCTGGGATATGATCTTGATGCACCAGATGGTAGCGAGGATTTCTGCCCATCTGAAAAGGCCATGACTGATCTTGAGTCACTCGATTTTGAGCGAATACCACTTCCTTGGTGGTTGAAGCGTAGGCTGATGAAAATACTACTAAAGGACGTTCATCACTACCTATTCAATGCTGAGTTCTCTCCACGTTCTGGTACCACCTACCGGGTTCAAGATGAGATACGAAACCGATTTGTTGACGCGCTTAATCAAGCCCGCCAAAAAGAAGGACCATTGGTTGTAGTCAGCCATAGCATGGGGACAGTTATCGCCTACGATTGCCTAATGCGAGACCCCCGTTGCCCACCCGTTGATGCGCTGATGACGATCGGCAGCCCGCTGGGCCTGGATGAGATTCAGGACAAATTGCACCCAGAGTGGACGCGTGAAAACGGCTTCCCCGAAAAAGTTAAAGGAGACTGGAGAAACGTCTATGATCGTTTGGATCCGGTGGCCGGTTTTGACCCTAATATTGCCAACGATTATCAGAAGAGAGGGGCTAAAGTTATCTCGGATATCAATGAGCAGAACTCGGGGGCCTGGAGACACAATATTTCCAAATATTTAATGGGAGACAAGCTGCGAACCGCACTATCTGATCAGCTAAAACTGGATGATTGAGGTTAAGACTATGAAATGGAATTTAGATGAATCGAAATCCCAGCTGCTGGCTGCCATTGCCAGCTACAACTATGGAGAAGTCGAAGCTCTGTGCTGGGCTTTGATCGACTATACTAACAAGCAGATTAAACCTTATGATGTAGATTGCGCAGTGAATATGGTCTGCGCATTGCAGAAAAAGCGTTATTTCGAATTAGCGAGTCGCGTGGCCAATGCGTTCATTCTTTCTGGCGTAGACTCTTTTGAACTTAGAAAACAGTATGCGCAATCGTTGATTGATCAGGGACATTTATCAGCTGCTATTGCCTATCTGGAATCTCTCCTTGGCGACTTGAAAAAAAATATTTCCCAGTCTGGGGGGGGGGCAGGTCCAGCAGACCCGCTAACAATGGTTAGAAAAGAATACACCGAAGTAAGGGGGCTTATTGGGCGAGCTCATAAGCAGGTCTTCGTAGATTTTAACAGCGATTCACCCCAAAGCAGAGGGGCTTTGACAAAGGCGCTGGAGGCTTATCTAGCACCTTATATAGAAGACGGTAAGGTCAACTATTGGCATGGCATTAATTATGTTGCCCTGCTCGCCATGGCCGTTGCTGATGACATCGTAATCGATGGTGTTCCAGACCCTCAGCAAGAGGTGGAGCGCATCGCTAAGGATATCCTCTCCTATGTTCAGTCTCGATGGGATAATTGTGAAGCATCCATGTGGGATAGCGGCACTGCCATGGAAGCTTGTGTTGCACTCTCTCGTTGCAATGAGGCCCGTGAGTGGCTGGAGCGCTACGTCAGAGAACCGCGCGCGGATGCCTTTGAACTGGGCAGCACATTGCGGCAGCTTGAAGAAGTCTGGCAGTTGTCGGCAATTGAAGAACCGGGAGCCAGTTTACTCCCAGTGCTTCAGGCGGAATTGCTCTTGCGTGAAGGCGGTGGGTTTATTGTTAGCCCAGATAAGTTAAAACGTATTGAATTAAGCCAGCAAACTGACCTTCAACATGAGAGGGTGTTTGGTGAAGCTCGATATCATAGTTATAGTTTTATGCAAAAGGCAGTGAAATGTGCTCATAGAGTTGCGCGGATTGAGCATGAACCGGGGAAGGGGTTTGGAACCGGATTTGTAATAAAGGGCAGTGAGTTACATGTTTCCTTTGGCAATATTCCAGTTCTGTTAACCAATGCCCATGTAATTTCTGATGATGTTAATAGCCATAAGTCGTTACACCCTGAGGATGCAATCGTAACCTTTGAGTTGGCTGCTGATAAAAAAGAGTATGGCCTTAAGAAGGTATTATGGAGTTCGTCACCGGAGCGACTGGATGCCACCATTTTACAGTTTGATGATAGTGGCCCGGAATTAGGCCACCCTTTTCCGCTCACGACTCGCTTGCCTCTAACCGACGGAAAGCAGCGGGTTTATATTATCGGGCATCCGAAAGGTGGCGGTATATCCTTCTCGATGCAGGATAATATATTACTTGACCATGAAGCACCCTATCTACATTACCGAGCACCGACCGAAGGTGGTAGCTCCGGCAGTCCGGTCTTTAATGCACAATGGAAGTTGATCGGTATCCATCATGCGGGTGGAGATAATTTGAATAGACTCAACAAAAAAAAGGGTGTGTATCAAGCTAATGAAGGGATTTGGATACAGTCCATAATAATGAAGTTGAAGGAGGATTTGGGTTAAGTTGTGTTCATTTAAAACCTGCCGAAGAGTTAGCGACTGCCCCCCCTCTGCGGATCCTACTGGGGGAGCTTGTCGTGGGTAAAATGAAGCTTATGCAGAGCCTGAAGTAGCGTATTTAATTTGGTCACTTTAGTCCGCAGGTGTGGAATAACCGCTGCCAATTTATGGGGCATACTATTCTGATCGGTCAGGGCAGCAACTATGAACTTGGCCTGCAGTATCAGAGCTTCGACTTATACAGTAACAGGGGCTCGCGTAACTCGCTAACTAAGAATCTAGGCTGCCGGAATGTCGCAGGCTAGTCCGCAGAAGGGGAGGGTTAATTTGCCTTCAAGCTGCAGTCGAGCCGCACGCCATGATAATAGTAGTACCCCAATCCCCCACATTTACCGCCACAGGCGCTGTACGGGCATTGGCCTGGCGACGGATTGGATACAGGTTTAGCTTGCTCGACCGACCCTGTCCCCTTGCAGATGAGGCAGGGACCCGTGGATGTCATTCCCGAACTACAGTATGGTGCCGTGCACCGCACTTTTCCCATGACTTTTCTCCTATATTATTTCGTAAAATTTGAAAGCGGATTAGTAAATATTCTCTTTTTTAAGTAAGCACCACTTAATAGCTCACTTGAGAAACTCTTTTACAGCTTGGCCAAGTTCTGAACTTGTCACTTTTCTATACGGCATGAAGCGCATGTTTTTGATCATTGGGAAGAGATTCTTGACAGTGTCTCCCTGTCCCACCATCAAAGTCGAGCGGCCGAGGGTATGGGCTATACCCAGCTCCAGCCCCACATTGGTGTTGAACCCGGTAAGATCAACAAGTATATGGGTCGACCGATTAATTTCCTCCCAAATAGATCGAATAATGTTCGGTTCACTCACCCGGTCCCCACGTGTGTAGGTAACACCGGTCGATGCACACACGGATTCCACGTTTTTTGCTAAAGTGTCAGCCCATTCTTGAGGCTGGAAGGGCATAATATGGAAAAGGCGTGATCCTCTAGCCTCGGGATACACTGGCGGCCACTCCGAATGAACCAAGGCCAAACGATCATCTCCTAAATAATTCACTAGGCCATGAAGGGCTGAATTCACGGCGACCGGGTCCGGGTCTGGTTCTTCCGACTGAAGCAATTTAAGGGATTGGTCGACGTATATGTTGCTATGGGGGATTGGGTATTGATTGAGCACATTCTTGACTGTTGCAGCAATTGAGTTCGATCTGGGGCGAGGCATCATCCAGACAAGGGCACGATTGATGGCCTCCGAGATTTCTTCACTGTCCGGAGCTGTTCCTGTCAACAGTACCGGCTCAATGTTAATGTCAAAGGGGATCACTTGATCACACCGTGCCAACACCACAACAGGCTTACCCAGTGTGCGGGCGATCCCGAGCTCATAGGCCACGGCCGCTTGCTCAGCCCCTTCGGGCACGCCAAGGTCAAAAATTACAACATTTGCTTTTTGTAACTGCTTCCACCGTGCCGATGCGATAGCTTCTCCCTTTGGAGGAGACATCAGCTTCAGCCCCAGCTTCTGACATATATTGTTGACCTGCTGGCGAGTCTTGCTCGCGCCAGTAAAGAGGATCGAGTTGGTTTCTACCTGCATTTTGGCACCCGACCAGATGGGCCGTACCAGCAGAGGATGATGCCGAGAGGCGAAGTTCCTGACCTCGTGGGCGAATGGACGCAGTGCTTCCTCATCTACTACAATTGCCCGTGCATTATCGCCCCCTGCTTCGTAGATCCTTTTGTCGACGTTGGCAGCACGGACGTTCAAATCGAGAGCTATTTTGCTTTCTCCATCACTTTTGCCCGAGCTACTCATCTCCTCGAGCAGATAAAGTCGCAGTGCCCAGCACAATTCAGCCAGCTCATGCGCTCGGGAACCTTCAGGAGGTCGATCGATGCCGTGACTCAGGTAATGCAAATTCGCAAACTGCGCTTCGGCTTTCGACCGCATGACCTGAACGCGAGCCATGAGTGACTGTATGTCATCACCGTCTGATCCAGTAGCATTGCCAAAATCATCCAGTAAGTCCGCCAATGTCTTCGCTCGATCGGAGGTGACACGGCCCGCTTCCTTTTCGGCGCTGAGCTTGTCACGTAGCAACTGCATGATCTCGCGGTCTTTAGGATCCATTTTATCCTCGCCACTCCTTACTAGAGATGTAAGACCGGCCATTTGTTTCCTGAGCTTGCCATACCTTTCATCCTGCTTGGCCGAATTAGGCATTTCATTCACGATGCCCTGCACCGTTGCGAATAGGCTGGCTACCCCGCCGCCGCGCGCACGCACCTCTTTCATATTGGCCGCAATGTCGGCAGGGCCTCCACCCGCTACCAGTTGTGCCTCCAAATCTTCCATGTCGTTTCTGTTCCGCGCTACTGCGTTTGCCAAGGGCGCGACTTTCAGCAGGCTTCTGGTAGACAACAAGGCTTCCTCAACAGAGGAAACGTGCTGAGGCGACAGCTTAATAAAAACATTGCGCGCGGCTAAAAATCGACGTTCCGCTTCTCGTAGCTGGTCGCTGTCGTTTGGATCGAGCTGTCTTAAAGTGTTTCCGAAATTGAAATTGAGTTTTGCGGACTCGAGAGTGTCTCTATGCTCCTGAAGCAAACTCTCCGCCTTCTGATAGGCTCCTCTGGCCTTCACCAGCATTTCTTTGCCAAGGGCAGGCTCGAGGTCTGCGTAAACGCTTCCAAGGTAGCGGTAAGTACGGCTTTGCTCTACTGATTCAATACCGCTTGTTTGCATCTTGGCGGCAATTATTGCAAGATCATGAGCTGCCGATTCCATCTCGCTTACGTACTCATCACCTTTGCGCTCCGGCCATGCTTTGTCCAGCGTTTGATCTACACTGTCCATCACCTGCTCGCGTAATTCCACAAAATCAGCCATAATTGTCCTCCACAGTGTTAAGATCGGTTTCGTAGTAACTCGGTAACAAGGGACTGGAATAACTCAATCTACGAACCGGCACTTTCAAGCGCGCGATATATCTGACTCAGCCTTACAACAACCCCTACACGAAGGCCAAATACACACAGTATTCTCCCGTCTTTAGGGTCGTAATATACCCTTCGCAGACCTCGTTATCCCCAACAGTATTAAAGTTCTGATTTAGCAGGTCGTCAGCGACTTCATCACTGTGTTTACGTTGCGTTGTTGGTTTATAAGACCCTCTTCATACCGTCACTTGGTTCTTGCAGGAAGACCCACGGCCCTGACTGCTCAAAGATGCGTATTGCTGCGTCGTCTGGATGCTTGATCTGCCAGTCCTGAAGAGAACGCATCATGAGTTCGTCAATCGACTGGGTAGTTCCTTTTGGTCCGAGATCGTTGGTCACCTGTTTGACATGCTCGAATAGCGCGCGACCTTGCTCTACCCCGAGTTGTCTCTCAGGTAGCCAAACCATGATTGCGCCGGCATCTAAAAGCTCCTCTCGCAACGTAGCGGTCTCGACAAAAGCGTCTCCGCAAGTGATCAGGGCAATCTGTTTGTTGCGCAGCATTCCCTTTGCAGCCGATTCGGCCAGCTGGCGGCGAAACTCCTTAGTGTTTTTGGCGTGGAAGACCACCGTTCGGGCGTGACTACCATCGCGCGGTGTGAACGGAAGGGATCCTAGGCCTTGCTCGTCGATGAACTCGATTTCGCCTAAATTGCGCCCGCGCTGTCGGTCGAGCAGAGCAAGGTTGCGTTTGGCGCGCTTTGGATTGATCGTTTGATAGAGTCTCGGACTCCGTTGCCCCTTGACGAGGCCAGCCGCCAGCCAAGGGTGCGCCCAATAGTAGCGCCCCCCCGATCCGCCGAGTGGCGCGCCCGAACCTCCTGAGGACGCACCCGAGCTACCCTGTCGTTTTCCTGGGCCTTCTGGGGACAACCCCTCCCCATCTACGGTATTATTTGAATCAACCGGAGGCTTAATCCCGCCGGCACCGCCAGTAGCTAGCTTAGGCTCAGACTTGCGCATACGGTCGAGCAGGGGAGAGAGGATGACACCGTCATGCTCTACCTCGTCAGGTTCGCGAAATAGGACGACGCGCTCCGGTACGGCGTCACCTAGTGTGCGCGGGGGATCTTCGCGGAAAGTGGCTACGTTGGTCTCGCCCTCTGGAGTTATGATCTCGTAGCGCGAAGCACCGCTACTCATCGTCTGATAAGCATATGCAAAGGCGGTGCTTGAGTTACTAAGCGATTGCACATCTTCTATGGCCCGTTTTCGGTCAATGATTTGGTAGTACTCGCCCGAACCCAAAGGAAGCACTCCACGATCGAGTATATAGTCACCAGCGTGAGCATTGCGATCAAATGGTATTTTGGAGGTGACAATGACGCGATCCAGACCTAGTACATTTTCATACAACAGACCATTTCCTATCAAACCGCTGATAGGTGGTTTCAAGTTGAAATCGACGCCTCGCAGTTTGCCATATAGAACGATCCGCTCGTTCTCGGAAACCCTCCAATAAGGGTTGAGCAGCGGCGAAATTTCTTTGAGTCGCTTCTCAGTGTAAATACCTCTTTTGTGAATTGCCCTACGTGTGGCCCAAGCTTGATGCTCCCATGATTGGATCTCGGCATCGGTGGACTTCAATCTCAAACCGATGAATCCCAGATTGCGTTCTTTGAGTTGTTTCGCCATGCCCGGGAGATGTGCATAACCGACGATCAAGGCGGCTGATTCAAGGTTGTGTTCAGCTAGGTAAATTTCGGTATTTTCTGCCATTGCTGCGTCTCGATCGTGCAGCTCATCAGGTGCCGACTTGAGGTTCTGCTTACTAATCCATTGATCTCGATCGAGCCAGAAGCGTTGTACCGAACTGATGTCAATACCTAGTGGGTCGGCGACCCCTTGCAACCGGTTCGCTGCCCTGGAGTAGGAGTCTTGAAGTCCTGCCTCGGCCTCTTCCAAAGCTGCTACACTGGATTCTAACGCGGCCTTTTCTTCTTTTGAAAGCTCTCTCTCAAATTTATTCAGCACCTTAATCGTTGGATACTCGTTTGCTTTGAAAGTGTCGTATGTTGCTTTTTTTGATTTCAATAATGCTTCTTCACGTTCGAGTTCTGCTTCCAACCGTTCGAGATCTGTGAGAGACGGTACCTCGGGCTGGAGAAACGAGGGTGGGTATTCGTATTTACCTTTGTTCAGTAGTTTGATGATTGCGCGCTTCTGTTGCTCATCGAACGAATTGGGCAAGTTTAATAGCGAGTTCGATTCTTTCTGCTCTGTGATAGCGCGATTGTACTGGTCAACCTTACGCCTGTAATCATCTACAAGAGCCGAATGCCGTTTTGATCGGGAGTTGAGTTCGACCCGTAGCTCCTCCATTTCCTCAAGGTTCGGACCGTAACGGTCGTATATATGTATCGCTTTACGGTACAAGCTGAAAAACTCGACCTGTCGGTCGTATATACGACGCATCTTGTTAGAGTAAGCACGACTGGCTTGTTCGTAGTCGTCGACGGACAAAGCGTAGGCAGAGGTCGCCTTGTGCAGATCAACGATCTCGGAGAAATGTTTGCCTGAATAGTCCGCATTTCCTTGAATCGCCTTTAGCCCATTTTCGAGCCGCTTTTGGCCAAGGCGTAACGACTTGATATCCAAACGCATAATGGACGACTCGTGCAAGTTACTCTTGAGTTCATAAAGCGTTTTGTTGATCATGTCCTCGACGCCATGCACGGCGATGCCAGGCGTGGTCAGAGCAACGAACTCGTAGCCTGCGATGCGCCCCCACTCCAACTGCTCCCGCCAATATGTGTTGGCCTTGTCGCGTGTGCCAAGGTCGATCTCTTCGCGAATCGACTCGAGTGGAAATGCCCCATTTGAGCCCTCGACGAGAATGGTACGAATACCAGCATTCAAATCAAGAGAACGCAATAGGTCGGCCAACTCAATCTGGTTGGCGACCGACACGTGGCTTTCTCCAATAAGATAGACGAAAGGGCGCTCTTCGACTGAATGACGGCTGATGATCTCAACCGGCGCGTTCTGAACTAACTCCTCAGCCTTCTTTAATTCCGAACTGGTGATATCACATGCGGATAGCATAAAGGCAGCCGTCAAGCAACTGAGCCAACGGTAGATATCTACGATAGTAGAACGACTCATAATCACATATCCCTTTGTTACATTAGTTGCAATTGTCCATCTGGATTTTTGATCGAGCCCAATTCGTGGCTTGCCGATACCGTTCCAGGCGCGCCGAGTTCGGGGTTTGTTCTTCAACGCACCGTGTAGCGTCATGTAACACTCGGTACAACATGAATAGCCATTCTATGGGGGTATCTGCGTCCAAACATCCAGTCCAAAGTACTTCGAGCAGGTTGCTCTTGAGCCCTACGCGTAGTTGCACTGCAAGTTGCTCGGCCGCGGTTTTCCCTTGAATAATCTCCAGCTGTGTACGCTCTCTCGCGTCCAGACGGCGCACTCTGCTCGATGCCAATTGTGCATATCCTAGTCCCGTTCCATCATCCCAGCTCACGCGCCACTGGTACCACTGGCCGGATGGTAAAGCCGAGACATTGAGCTCAAGTGTCCCCTTCGAATTGGGCGGGACCTCTTGGGTGATGACCGGCCTTTGATCGAAGTCTACGATGTCAACGACATGCATACGGTTTACGCTCTCCACTCCTAAACCGACTTTGAGACTGTCGATCACTGCCGAGTCGGGGACAGGTAGAAGACAATCGACCAAAAAGGGCGGTGTTTCAGCTGACCTCCCAGAGGCATTGCCGATTGAATGTTTTGCATGTGACAGGTCCTCACTACCGAGGTGCGGAAGGTACTCCAGCTCCTGGAGCGTATTCTTTGACATATTGACGAGGCTAACCAATACTTCCTCGGGAATAGTTTCCATATCGGGATCAATTCGTACTTGGCAGGGCGCAATCGTCATAGTCAGGCCACACAGCGACAGTTGACGCCGATGGCGTTGCACTAGGCCCTCAAGCTTATAGGCGGTGGCGCCCTTGAGGGGGGCGATCCAACTTGCCTCTGGAACGCGAAGATGAAACGTAATCAGACCGTTACGACCGATCGTAATCCTATCTGTCAAAATGCAGAGCCAATCAGGTAGATCATTTCTGTGGCCAGGCATGGCCTGAAGAGAAGCCGACGCCACCTCGGCTCGATCTAGAACAATAAGCTGGGCGATCTCTAGCAAGGTTTTGATTAGAGCTATATTCTTGTGCTCGCCTTGTGGTGCTCCCATCGCGGGGCCGCAGGCGCTGTTGGACTCCTGAGAAAGAATCGATTTGGCGATGGGCCAAGCCGTAAGCAGAACCTCCTCGTGTAGGTCTCCAACTAGAGGGTACTTCTCTAATTTAACCTCCGAACTAGGCCTGAGTAGCTCCACGGCGTACGCGGCAGCGATGAGGAGGTCCTGTGCTTGTTGATCGAGAGTGTAGCCAAGATCGAACATTTCATAGAGCCGACTTAGAGCTCTTTGAACGTGCGGGACGCCGAATTTCCGAAAGGACTCGACGGGCACGCGTGACTCTAGGTACCGGGCAATTCGTCCCGCCCAAAGCCGCTTCGAAGGGGGTTGAACCGAGCCCTGGGCCGAACCGGGGATCTCCGAAAGTAGGGCGGATGTCAAGTGACGGGAAAAGATCTCTACGAGATTATCTGCATCCTCGTAAGTTTCGTATAAACCTGGAAATGCGGCGCGAAATTCTAAGACAGCTTGCGTCTGCTCGTCGCAAGAATCATAGTCCAGCGAATCGATTTCTGTAGAAAAATAGAAGAAGACCTTTGGTATGCCCGTTCGTAAGAACCTATCACGGGCTGCGTTGAACTCCTCGACCGTTCCTGAGGCCGCCCTGGCCGTCCGGGTGCCAAGGCGTCGACGCATGATGCCAACGAATAGGTCGTAGTCATCGGGCAAGTCTTTATTGACAACAAACTGAGCATCCTCGCCGATGCCAGGTGTCGCGTTGCGCTCGTACCGCCAAACTACAGGCTGAAGTCCGTGTCCGTCAAACAAGGCACCTATGTCGCGCACCACGTCATCAAGGCGGTTTCGCTCATCGAGTAGGTCGCCAGAAGACGAGATCAATACAGTATATTTGCGTGACTTTACATCCATTGCACTTCCTCATGCAGCTTGATGCAGCTTGTCGGTCGATTCCGTGCTCCGTGGCTTTATCATAATGCTTAACCCTAGATCACAAACCCAGTATTGAATTTACAAATAAGGGAATGGAATATCTAAAAAATTAAGAAGAACGAAAAAAGTATGTCAAAGTATAGTTCAATATTTAAAAAACACTTAATTTAATTACGCTCACACAACTTCTTGACGGAATTCTTTGATATAGGCCTGGACTTTTTCTTTGTTCATGATTACGCCTCTATCTAAAGTCAAATTTAACTATAGAAGGTTATGGGTCACTCTGTTCAGTTAACGCCCAAAATACCCTCGCTGGCAGGCCTTCTAAGGTCTCACTACCTTGTAGTATCCAATATCTATTGGAAGCCGATACTCCTGCGTCAGCCAATTTTTTATTTGACTCACCAACACAGACCCAAACCGAGGAGTAAGTTAGCGCATTTTTTGCGAAAACTACAAACGCTTGCATAGTCAGGTTTAAGGCGTTTGTTAGGCTAGGGTGGTGAGCTTATTCTCTTATTAATTAAAACCATTTTAAACGTCATAATTTTAGACCAAACTCAGAAACCAACTTATGTTTGATATCATCTGGTACCTCTAGAGCACCGAGCAGACGTTTCAACTGAATCGCTGTCGATTGAATACTGCCGGTCTCGTGCTGATGGGCAATTCGAGCGGCGTGGTACAAATTAACCGATTGTTCCCAGTCGCCTTTAATTAACAGAGCCTCAGGCTCAGTAACTCGCTCCCAATAATCAGTAGACGGCTCTCCATCACGCTCTTTTTCTATTTCTTTCAGCCGAATAAGCACTTTATCGGCCAAAGTTGCTGCTACTTCCATTTCTCCAAGCAAGGCTGATTTAGAGGCTGCGTTAATCCCAGTATAGGTATCGGTGGGGACTTTACTGAAACCTTCTTGATAGAGATTTCGCGAGTGCTCCAATGCATCCTGAGCTCTTGAGAAGTCACCACTTTCATTTCTTTGTTCCCATAAATCTGCCCAAACTGCGGCGAGGATTCCCAGTGTTTCGGTATCACGATGCCCCTTTTCGAGTAATGTATTCAATTCATAAGCCGCATCATCAAGTTTTCCTGCTCGTCGCAGGGCAAGCCCATGTAATTGTTGAAGTCGAACCGAGTTTGGGAACCTTGTCAATGCAAACTCAGTCATCTGAATTGATTCTTTATATTGTTTTCCGCGAATAAGGAGGTCAATTGCAACGCCTGGTAATGTCGCTGAAGATGTATATGCCGCGTCATTACTTTTGATACGAGCTTGGATTCTGTAAAAAAGTTGGGCCTTTGCCATTGCGCGGAGTTTAGCAGGCTCTTCCTTCATGGATTTATCGAACTCAACTATACGCTTGACAGCTGCAGAGCTGAGAGGCTTTCCTGCTAGGCCATAGGTTAACCTGACAAGGTCAGCGCCCATGGGGCCATCTATGTATTCAGAGAAATCAAGATAGAGCTGCCCTCCTGATAGTCCAGGTGGCTTTTGGCCATCCAATGATGCAACAACGAAAAAGAACGGAGAGTCTGTGCTTGCCGTATCATTCTTTCTTGCCATCATGGCATCTAGCTCACCTTCGACCCACCGGGAATCAGCGGTATTCTTTGACCAAATCAAAACCCCGCTAGAACTACTGTCTAGGTTCTTTCCTAGCTGTGAAGCTAGTCCCTGTCCTGCAATAAGTACAAACTGATCCATAAAAACCGTATAGCCACACTGAGTCAGCATGTCATACAACGCGATAGCCCAAACCCGATCCAATGAACGATAGGAGATAAAAACGTCCCAATTAATATTTTCTGGTCGTTTTCGTGGCAACTCGCAGTGCTCAATCCAGTAATTCATACACTATTCCTCCAATCATAGTCATGCAAATACTCATATGTCTTTGTTAGACATTGTTCAAAAAAATTAAACAACACCGCTTACTATAGTAAGAAATCGTAATTCATAAGCCTTAAACGCCGTAATTAACCCCGCAGTGATTACACTTTCTGTTGTTTGACCACATATCTTGTGTATTTTTAATTAAATGTGTCTTTGATGTTCTTGCATTGAATGCATCATTTATCTAGCTACCAAGTGATTCAGGTAAAAGAAGGGAACCCTATGATACTCAGCATAACACTACGTGTTGTTCCGGTTACACCAGTTTATTTGGTCTTTAAGACGCTTTCGGTATACTACTTTTAATCTATAGTTGGTTTCATTACTTGTATAAACCCCAGATTCCGCTAACTACAGAGTTCTTGTTCCAACCAACAGTTTTAGTAGCATTATTACTTACAACACTTGAAGTTCTTTGAGCTCCCCAAGGGTTTACTGCAAGGATTGGTTTGCTATGGGTTACTGAACCGTCTATTTCTTTTTGAATCCATTTGCTGTAGTTGGCATACATGCCTGTCGGAATAACTATTACATGGCTTCGAGAAATTTGATTATATAGCGCCTGGCGTAACTGAGCGTCATTGCTCGCATTATGAATCGGGTCGTTTCGTGGTACAGAATAATCTCGAAAATCGAGAGAAGCCTGACCAACACTCCAACTGTGGTTAAAAATCCAGTTAGCCAACGTGTCGTAATGACTTGAATAAGACCATGCATGGCTGATAAAAACATGAATTTGCCTAGTGCTCATTTACATCCCCTCCGTATGAATTTGCTTTTTAAGCTAGGTACTCAATGCGAGGAGCTAGCTGATTTGCTAATGATTGAAGCCCCTCATTGTTACCAAGATACTTGATGTATCTAAGGTGACGTAAGTCAAAAGGTATATCATTCTCGTTTTGAGTGATTAAGATTACCTCTTTGCCCAACGTATGTGCGATTCCTATCTCGTAGAAAACATTTTGGTTACGATTTGTACAATCTGCTATAACAATTTTTGAGCGGTCAATTAATGTTACAACATCTTGCATTACTGCGGGACTCTCCCAGAAGTCATCTGCTCTGCGACATCTCAATTTTGCGGATGCCGCTGTATCTTTTAATTTTTCGTAAACGGGGTCAAAGCTAACGTCAAATGGCATCATCACAGAAACTAACGCTGGTTCAATTCTTTGGGGGTCGGATATTTCAAATACTCTCGGTTGAGCTCTTCGAGGTTGCATATTTCTTAGAAGTACTTTATATAAATCAATATCCTTAATTGCCCAGTGTGTTCTAGAAAATTCAAAATTATCGATGCCCAGCTCGGGAGCGAATTCTCTAAAATTGTTGTTTGTTATTGACGGTATTCTTGGATCATATACATATTCAAGGGCAATATCCTTCCCATGCATTCTTGCAGATATAATTGTGCCAAAATGTACAATCTCATTCTCGATGCCTTCCTCTAAAAAAACTGTGGGCAATTTTGATACAGCTTCAAGATCGATTTGATTGTCATTCTTAAACAGTGTGAGCAGCCTCTTTTCTGTATGCTCAAACGTACGATCACCAAACATGGAATCTCTATCATCGGCCCAGCCGATGCCTTTTACGATCAGATTGTACATATGAGCCCTTTTTAGTAGATTGAATCGCGAGGATGTAGGATAAATTAGAATTAATCTCGCCCAAATATAAAGCTTTGTTTTTTTTGTAGTAAACATACTTTCTTTAACTCTGCCTATCAATGCCATTGCTACACCTGTAAAGCAGTTATTATTTGTTAACCAGTAAAGCTCTGGGCTATTACAGCAACTTTATTCGTGTTGCGTTATTTATTAAGAGAGGAGTGAAGGGTTGTTGAGGCTCAATGTTCGTAATGGCCGCTTTTACAATCTTAAAGCAGTTGTAGGACACGAGAGCAGATTTATCCAATGTGACCATCCATGTGAGAAAACAAAGTGTCGATGACTTTGGCTACCAATCTTATGTTTAAAATGAGCCTTAGATTAAATTTTAGAAGGATTCTGTATTATACCTTAATTGGTCGGTAGACCTGAGTATACTGCTGAACGTGAGTTCCATCATAGGTATTCACCAACGTTCGAAAGGCTGGACTTTCAGTTCGCAGTATTTAATCCGTTGTCTTTAGCTGGTTAGCCGTTAATTATTTGAGCTCAATTGATGCGCCAGCTTCCTCAAGCCGCTTCTTAGCGGCTTCTGCGTTGTCTTTGCTAACACCTTCTTTAACAGTAGATGGAGCTCCGTCTACTATAGCTTTTGCTTCTTTCAAGCCAAAACCGGTGAGAGCGCGCACGGCTTTAATTACGTTCAATTTCTTCTCACCAGCGAAAGTGAGGACAACATCAAATTCAGTTTGCTCTTCAGTTGTACCAGTGTCGCCGTCAGCAGCAACTGCTGCCGCTGCAGATACACCAAACTTTTCTTCCATTGCTTCAACGAGTGCCACAACTTCCATGACACTCATTTCTCCGATGGTTGATAAAGCTTGTGCCAAACTTGTGTTAGCCACGAGTTCATAAGAGGGGCTTTCGGTCACCCGCCCAGTCACCTTGTGGTTATAAAGTTTTTCTTGGGTAAATTGCTCCTGTTTAACCTCTAAATTTGGTTTAGTGTGCTTATAATTTTTTAAATGTAAGAGCCAGTTAGAAATTATTTGTTGAAAGTTAGGTTGCTGCTTTAGGTTTGAGAGCGCCTTAGATTCAGCTTTTGCAAGATTTCCTTCAGACATTCCCAACACAATCGCATAAAACACACCCGATTTGATCGCCACAGATTGTATAGTCTTGCGCTTTGCTTCATCCCCAAAAGTTGATTTCGGTATCAAACTCCAATACTTCCAAGCTATTGAAATCCTTGATTGGTGATATTGAATAGATTTAATTAATCCTGAAAGCAAGTTTGCGTTCTGGATCAGACAGAGCTCAATAGCAACGGATAAGTCAGTGTAATCCGGTAATGGGCGGGTAAAAAAAAGATTTAGAAGGTGTGTGCGAATTTCAGGACGTTTAAGCGATGTTTCAAGCACATCAATGGCTTCGAACTGTATGTCGTTTGACAAGTTTTGGTCAAGTACTATGAGAAATAGATCTAGCGATTCCTGCTTGTCATATGCTAAAGCTAGTTGTTCTCTAACCAAGTTTAGGGTCGTATCATTGATGAATTCGCCATCATGGGCTTGATGCAAGAAATCAACTACTTGACTTAGGGTGACAGGAACTACTACTTCACACGAAGCGTCAAGTAGGGAATATTTTTCTCCATCAATCAGTAGTGCACGGCCGGTAAGCCCCGAAATTACGGCGTTCACGCTTCAGTATCCCAAGTGATGTTCAGTTTGGATAACCGTTCTTTAATGGCCTTTAGATTGACTTTGTTGGCTCGGTTTTGCTTTTTCGATTTATTGTTATGTAGAGTAACATGTGAGATGGTACGAATTGAAATAGGTCCAAGTATGTGAACTTCAATGAAATCAGCTTCAATATTCAGGGTCTGAGGTGTAAATAACAATGAACTCACGTCTGAGGTGGACATTCCAGGCCTCAAACGGCCGTGTAACTTGGCAGCGGCTAATTGCCCCCGTTTAGCCCAAGTTGCTCGATACCCCGTGGGAAGATTTTCAGTCACTCCGATATGATGTTTATCCATAAATGAGATAGAGTTCTCTTCAAATGCTGTTGCACGATGAGCGATCATATCTTCTTTCAATACAAAACTGCAGTCTCCATAATAGCTTAACCCCATTTTATTGCATGTGAGTAAGGCGAATTGAACTTTTGCTTTATAATAGCTGAAGACTTTTGCATCTACTACCTCACGCACTTTATCCCATTTGTTGTCATCAGGTACCCTGATGCCTGCATCGACCAACTGATAGAAACTAGCGTAAAGTTCTTGGTCGCTAGATGATAATCTTGTTAATTCCCCCATGTAGCGTGAAAAGCAAGCTTCTGATTGGGATGCAGATTTTTCTAGTTGCTTCAGCAGCTTTAGTAACCCTTGTTGCTTGGTATGTTTTTGAGCAATATCATAACGCGTCTGTAATGATTCAACTTCATCATCTGCATTGGCAAAGGTTACGTTAGGAAACAATGAAGGCTGTGCACAGTGGGGGCATCGCACTTCGTGTGCTGGAAAGTAAAAGTTACAGAAAGTACAGCGGTTCTTCATGATGAATGACCCACATTTAATTTCTAATTCTAAGGCAATTCAGGTTGAATAATCTACCATTACTATTCACTGGATTCCAATGAATAGTAATTTACCATAAATATTGATAATACTGGATACCGTTCAGGATGATTGTGTTAAAACTCAGTTGACCAGCTAGGCTAGATAGTTTTAATTAAAAAACGTGTTGACAAATGAAAAGTTTGTTCTACTTTTTATGCCGCCAGGGAGAGCGATTCTTATCGTTTCCAATAATCGCTGAATCCCCCCTTTACATTGAGATGCAACACAACGCACTAGCAATTTATGTCGGTGTATTAGCCAATAATGGCATGTGAGTGTAATGCCATTTGTATCAATAAGTGCTTTTCGTTTTAAACGTGTGGTGCGAACAAGATAGAAGTTCGTAAGGACCTTACCATGGCAAACGAGTCGAAAGCAGCAAGCTCTCCCATATCTTTACCCAAGGGCGGTGGGGCTATCAAAGGGATAGGTGAAACATTTCAACCTAACCTGTTAAGTGGTACCGGTAATTTTTCTATACCGGTATTTACCTCGCCGGGACGTAACGGTTTTGGACCACAACTGACCATTCAATACAGTACTGGCAACGGCAATGGCCCCTTCGGCCTTGGTTGGCAACTGTCTCTCCCTCGCATTACCCGTAAAACTGAAAAAGGTCTGCCTACATACAAAGATCAGGATGTCTTTGTTATGTAGGGAGCGGAAGACCTGGTACCACATCTTCGGGAAGTTAATGACAACCCTGAACGGTGGGAACCGGTAGTGACAGAACAGGGAGAGCTAGATGAGTTATTTTCGATCAGTCTCTATCGCCCATGCGCTGAAGGGCTATTTGCACGAATTGAACGGTGGGAGAGGAAAGCAGGCCGAGATGTGCACTGGCGAGCCATCACCAAAGAGAATGTCACCAGCATCTACGGCCGCACCGCCACAGCGCGTATAGCAGACCCACAGAGCTCCAATCATGTTTATGAATGGCTGCTTGAGGAAACCTTCGATGCTAAAGGCAATCATATGCTGTACGAATATGTACAGGAAGACGCAGCATTACAGCTGCCCGGCATCCATGAACATAACCGCAACTACACTCAGGCATACATACGCAGAATAATTTACGGTAACACACCGGAAGGCCTAGATGCGGATCGCAGGGTAGGCCCAATCCGCGCGACGACCGATCATACTAACCCTCTTCGAACCCGCGAACGTCACTATCTGTTTGAGGTGCTGTTCGACTATGAAACGCCAACGGAAAATCTGGATATAGCCGCTGACCTCAGTCATGTGACAGCTCACACCGTTCCCGGTAACTGGCCGGTAAGAGAGGGTCCGTTTTCGAGTTTTCGTGCCGGTTTCGAGATCCGCACCTTGCGCCGCCGTCGGTGCGTGTTGATGCGCCATCACTTCAATGAAGATGAACTGGTCGGGGCACCTCTGGTCAAATCCACAGACTTCCAATATACGATCAATCCCGATACAAAGCTCTTATTTCTAAGTTCAGCCACCGTTTCGGGCTATCGCAGAGACCCCAATGATGGGCAGCAGTACCTGAAGCGCAATTTACCTCCAGTTACATTCAAATATTCTGAGTTTAAACCCCAGCAACAACACTATCAGTCTGTCACCGCTAGGGGTCAGGACCTATCCCCCCCCCGATTGATCGGCGCGCCTGTCTTTACCGTCATGGATGTTTTCGGTAATGGGCTTCCGAATATTCTTAACGATACCGTTGGAGGTTTTCATTACTGGGAGAATCTGGGGAAGGGTCAACTTGATCGACGCCATCCTCAGCACGGTGGCCAGCCGGTACATTCCTTCGCCGAGCCAAATGTCTCAATCGGCGATACGGGAGGCGATGGCCTCGCTGACCTTGTCGTCGATGCCCCATCAATTTCCGGCTTCTATGAAAGCACCTCGGACGGCCATTGGAAGGCCTTCAAACGTTTTCAAACCATGCTTAGTTTCAACCTTAGCGATCCTAATGCCCGTCTGTTAGATCTGACCGGCGACGGGCTTAGCGACGTATTAGTCACTCGCGATAGCCATTTCCTCTGGTTTCGCTGCAAAGGTGAAGCGGGCTATGACGAACCGCTGCGTATATCTCGCAAGCACGACCTTGATATTTTACCTGATGTCTATTTTAACGATCCCGCTGGCCGCGTACGTTTAGCTGACGTGACGGGGGATGGCTTGAACGATATCGTGTTAGTGCATGACGGCCGCATCGACTACTGGCCAAATCTGGGCTACGGCAAATTCGGCTGACGTATCACCATGGCCAACACCCCACGCATCGGATATGACTTCGACCCCCGGAGCGTGTCCCTAGCGGACCTAGACGGCAATGGATGCGCCGATCTAATGTACGTCGAGCACTGTAAGGTACGCTTCTGGTTTAACCAGTCGGGTAATGTCTGGAGCGATCAACAAATCATCGACGGCACACCATTTATCACTGACCTCACCTCAGTACAATTCACGGATTTCTATGGCACCGGCACCACCACATTGCTCTGGAGCTGTGACTTCGGCCAGCATTCAGGCGGCAGCAACTACAAAACTCTGGATTTCTGTGGCGGCAAAAAGCCTAACTTGCTTGTCGAAATGGACAACAACATGGGCGCCACTACTCGTGTTCAATTCGCGCCGTCCACCAAGTTCTACCTGGAAGATAAAGCCAACGGTACACTATGGTACACCAGCCTGCCATTTCCGGTGCAGGTGTTGGAGAAGACCGAAGTAATCGATCACATCAGCAAAACGAAACTGGTGACCAGCTATAAATATCACCACGGTTATTACGATGGTCGCGAACGCGAATTTCGCGGCTTTGGCCGGGTCGACCAATTCGATACAGAATTCTTCGATGACTTCAGTGGCACAAGCCTACATGGTGACGAGGCGGCATTCGACAACCATCAAAAAGGCTTTCATATTCCGCCTGTAGAGACCCGTACCTGGTTTCATATCGGCGTCTATTTCGATGAAACGCACTATCTTGACCACCGTGAATTGATGGAAAAGAACCGCAGAGAGTTCTATTCAGGTGATGCCCATGCATTCCAGCTCGAAGCCCACTATTTTGAACAACCCGACGGCAGTGAGGGTAGAGGAGACACGCCACATGAGGCCTTTCGCGCGTTGCGGGGTGCTGTCTTGCACACCGAGGTCTATGGGCGAGACAGTTTGGAAAAGAGCGGTCACCCTTACACCGTCACTGAAACCCGCTACCAGGTAAAAGCACTTCAACCCAGACAGTCCAACAACCACTCCGTCTACCTCACCACCAACGAGAGCCTGAGTTACCATTACGAACGCAATCCCACTGACCCTCGCATCGGCCACAGCATCACACTCGGCATTGATGACTTTGGTAATGTTACAGACAGCGTAGCTGTCGGCTATCCACGCGGGTTATACGATCATGGATCTGCTGATTACGTTTGAGTACACTGCACTCAATAGCCTCGACTACCGTCGACAAGTGATCGCAGATTTAGATCGGTCCATCAGTGCTGATAGGCCCTTCAGTTTCCGCCAGGAATTCGCCGATCAATGGTATGAGCTGAGTAACCCTGAACAGACGGAGAATCCGATGGTGGTCAGCATTACCATCCGCCGTGAAGACTTCCCTCCCAATTTGGACGCGTTGAAGATATAACACCTTGTGCTATTTTTCAGTCTGAAGGACGGAGCCACATACGAAGTTCCTGTTACCAGCCTGACATTCCAACCTGCGGGATCGGACTCCACCATTGATGGCGAAGGTGCAACGACGATTCAAGGCGTTATCAGTACACGCCGCAACAATGCGGGTAACTGGACAGTCATCGTAAATCAGGCACCTAGCCCAATTGGAACCTGGACTCTGTCATTGCAAGATCAGCTGATACCGCGCAATGGTTCAGCCCCCGCAAGTCCAGAAGACGCATTTAAGAGCGGGGACATTGAAGATATATTATTCGTTATTACATACGGTGGCGTGACTTCCGAGTGGCCGGATTAGCGTTGTGTGTATGCTTGCCGCGTTGAAAGATACTTGCGGTGCCTTTGATGCTGATTAAGAAATAACTATCGATTTGACTTGGTAAAGAAGACTTTGCCCTTTTTGATGGCGACAGGGAATTACGGCATTCTTTCTCTCAGTTCCATCCATTGGGAGATACTGGTAGACGGGTAAAAAAATGTCACTCGATGAGCTAAGATACGAGTGTTACTCTCCAGTGCGTCTGCATCACCGATACACTGAAAAGCGTACTTTCTACAAAGTGAGCCACTTCATGTCAACGCCAAATCAGCACTCACTACAGGTTATTAGCAGAATTTAGTTCAGTTTCTTCGCTAAATCCTCAGCCTTCAAATGGGTATACCGTTTCAACATCGAAAGATCTTTATGCCCAGTAATACTAGAAACCTCCATAATACTCAGCCCCATTTCGAAAAAGCGGCTAGTAGCTTCATGGCGAAGGTCATGAAATCGTAATTCCTCGATCTTTGTTCGTTCACAGATCCTGTTAAATGCCTTAGTAATTGAATCTGGTAGCATGGCGAAAACATACCCCTTAATATTTATAGGCAAACTTTCTAGCAAGTCCAAGGCTTTAGTAGATAGGGGAACAACTCTGTTGTCTCCATTTTTAGTATCCCAAAGCGTGGCCGTTCGCTTTTTTAGATTGATGTCTTTCCAACGAAGTTCGCTTATTTCACCTCTACGCATGCCTGTTTCTAGTGCAAGTATGATTATATTTTCTAGTTCGCCGCCATACTCTTTGGCTTCTTTGATTAACTTGATCTCTTCTCCTGGCTGTAGGCGTCGCTCTCTCCCTTTTGCTTGATTAGGGATCTTTATAGATGTGACAGGGTTTCCACGAGGTAAGTATATTTCCCATTCTTGCTGTGCATGTTTGAGCGTTCTGCTGATAAGCAGTAGGTCTTTTCTTACAGTATCCCCTGTAACATCTTTAAGTCTTTCATTTCTGTAAGCAGATATTACTTTAGGTGTGAGCTTGGATAGAGTGTAAAGGCCTAAATACTCGTTTATTACTTTGATGCTGGACTTTACACGTCGATGAGATTTCTTAGAGGGGAGTACTTCTTCTTCGTAACGTTTAAAAAGCTCTTCTAATGTTGTTTGTTCAGCTTCAGTAGTAGAAACAAAAACACCCTTATCCATCTCGGATTCAACATTCCTAGCCCATCTTTCGGCTTTAGCTTTTGTATCAAATGTATTTGATTGAGCAGGGTAGCCTTTTTTCCTTACCTTACCTTAGCTTGCCACTTGCCAGAGCTTCGTTTTGTAAACGTTGCCATAAAGAGTACCTTTTAAGCGATAAACTGTACTCGAAAGTCCCAACAATTTTGAGTGTCCCCGTATTGTCTCTTTCTACGGTTTTCGAGTGGCTTAAAAGGATAATAGTTTGGAATGTATTGAAAAGAAAGGAAAAGATGGTGCCCCGAACAGGAGTCGAACCTGTGACCTGCCCCTTAGGAGGGGGCCGCGCTATCCAGCTGTGCCATCGG
>JQIA01000337.1_pt1 | contig 23030 bp, 19 predicted proteins | sample 811431 | NCBI WGS metagenome assembly JQIA01 (sample SAMN02998118, study PRJNA258478) | marine sediment metagenome | biome: marine; feature: seafloor; material: sediment; isolation source: oil-polluted sediment collected from 3 locations (0.5 km, 0.7 km and 0.9 km)... | place: USA: Gulf of Mexico ...
AGATAGCATAAAGTTAGTATAAAGGAGGAGTAATTGGCACGATATAGAGGCTCTGTTTGCCGTTTGTGTAGACGAGAAAATATGAAATTGTTTCTTAAAGGTGACCGATGTTATTCTGATAAGTGTGCCTTTGATAGACGTGGGTATCCTCCAGGACAACATGGTCAAAGAAGAACTAAACACTCAGATTATGGAGTTCAGCTAAGGGAAAAGCAGAAGGTAAGAAGAATGTATGGTGTTTCAGAGAAACAATTTCGCCTTATGTTTGCTAAAGCTGATTCACAAAAAGGTATTACTGGTACAAATCTACTATCAAATCTTGAAAGACGTTTTGATAATGTTGTATACAGAATGGGTTTTGTTAACTCCCGTACTCAGGGAAGACACTTTGTAAAGCATAACCATTTTCTTATTAATGGAAAAAAGGTTAATATCCCATCATACTTAGTAAATAAAGATGACGTGATTGAAATAAGAGAAAAATCCAAGAAAATCCAATTCTTAAATGATGCACTCGATGCTGTAGTTAGAAGAGGTATGCCTCAATGGTTGGAAATTGATAAGGATAATCTGAAAGGCACAGTTAAGAGTATACCTGTTCGTGAAGATATAGCTCTTCCAATACAGGAGCAGTTGATTGTTGAACTTTATTCTAAATAATGAAGAACTTCTTGGTAAAAAATCGTTTTTTTTCAAACGAAACTTCTGGAGAATAAAAAATGTCATCTGAAGAACTGATATACATAAACTGGCGTGAGATGATTAAGCCTGAAAAAGTTCAGCTTGAAAGTAAAAAGTCATATGGTAAGTTTGTATGCGAACCTCTTGAGCGTGGATTTGGTATTACTTTAGGTAATTCCTTAAGGCGAATTATTCTTTCATCACTTTATGGTGCTGCGATAGTTTCTGTTAAATTTGATGACGTACTTCATGAATATTCTGTTGTTCCAGGTGTACTTGAAGACGTTGCGGAAATTATCCTTAACCTTAAAGAAGTAAGGCTCAAAGTGTCAGACAGCGAACAAAAAATGCTGTCACTGAGAGTTTCCGGTAAAGGTCCTGTTACTGCTGCAGATATTGTATGTGGAGATGGAAGTGTAGAAATTTTAAATCCTGAACAGCACATTGCAACTATTACAGAAAAAGCTGATTTGAACATGGAGCTTTGTGTTAAGTTTGGACGAGGATATGCACTTTCAAAAGACAATGTTGATGAAGATGCACCAGTTGGAACAATCCCAATTGATTCAGTATTTTCGCCAATAAGACGTGTAAACTACATTGTATCAAATGCACGTGTTGGACAAAAAACGGATTACGATAAGTTAACATTGGAAGTTTGGACAGACGGAAGTCTGCCTCCTGAAAATGCTGTGGCTTATTCAGCTAAGATACTTAAAGAACAAATGAATCCATTTATCAATTTTGATGAAGAGATTGAGCCTGAACCGGAAGAAACTGCTGAAGATACACAAAGAAAAGAATTTAATGAACATTTATACAGAAATGTTGAAGAATTGGAACTTTCTGTTAGAAGTGCAAATTGTCTGAAGAATGCTGATATCAATAAAATACATCAGCTTGTTCAGAAAACTGAAAACGAAATGCTTAAGACAAAAAACTTTGGCAGGAAGTCTTTAAATGAAATAAAAGAAGTCTTAGGTGAAATGGGGCTGTCTTTAGGTATGAAATTAGATGGTTTCGTACCACCAGAAGAAGATGAAGCTGAAGGGGAGTAATATTCGATGAGACACAGAAAATCCGGAGTTAAATTAAATAGAAATTCCAGCCATAGAAAAGCGATGTTTAGAAATATGGTAACATCACTTTTTAAGCATGATAAAATTAAGACAACTGATGTTAAGGCTAAGGAATTAAGAAAATGGGCAGATAGCATGGTTACACTTGCGAAACGTGGTGATTTACATGCAAGAAGACAGGCTTTATCTGTTATTATCGAAAAAGATGTTGTTCATAATCTTTTTGAAGAAGCAGCTGAAAGATTTGGTTCAGTTTCTGGTGGATATACACGGATTACTAAACTTGGTCTGAGAACAGGTGACGGAGCCCCAATGTCTCTGATTGAACTTGTTTCTCCAAAAGTAAAAGCCTCGAAGAAAAAAGATAAAAAAGAAAAAGAAGCTTCTACACCTGATGTCTCTGAAGAAAAAGCTGAAGAAGAGAAAACTGAAGAATAAGACTTTATTTTACAGTTAAGATTATAAAGCCCTGTTTCTAATGAAACAGGGCTTTTTTTGTTTAAATTCTTGACACACACTTTAATTTTCCATACCTTTCTAAAGATCAATGAATGTCTGTTTTTTTAACAATAAAAGAAAAAGAAATAATAAATGAACAATATAAAAGAACTTATTGAAAGAGTAAAAGAAAATGATGAGATTGCAACAAGGTTCCATAAAGTCGAAAGAAGAATTTTATCAGTCTTAAATTTTAAGGATTTTTTTGAAATTCTTTTAACTGAAATTATTCAAACGTTTAAAATGCCATATGTATGGTTTTCGGTAATTGAAGATAGTGAAGCCGAAGAAGTGATGCTTCAAACTTCTGATGAATCAGGTATTCTGGCTAACAGATTGAATAGAATTAAAGAATCTGTTTTTAATGCCCTTGTTGGTACTGGTACAAATCCTTTGCTTATCAACAAAGATTTAAAACCATATTATAATTTTTTCCCTGAAAATAATGCCTATATGATTAAGTCGATGGCGATTGCTCCTATTACACTGGATGGTAAAATAATAGGCAGTTTGAATCAGGGTGATAGTGATATACATCGTTTTGAACCAGGTAAGGATACCAGTTTATTGGAGCAACTTGCAATAAAGGTATCTTTATGTTTATCAAATGTAACAGCACATGAAAAATTAAAATTTCTTGCTTTTCATGACCCTTTAACAGAGTTGTTGAACAGAAGAGTTATGGAGTCAGTTCTAAAGAGAGAGTTTTCTCGATCTAAAAGATTTGAAAGAGTCTTGTCACTTATATTTATCGATTTAGATGATTTTAAGATGATTAATGATACATATGGACACGATGCTGGTGATGCCATCTTAAAATATGTAGCTGAAAAGCTTGTAAAGCTCACTCGTGAAACAGATGTTGTATCGAGATATGCTGGTGATGAATTTGTAGTTATTCTTCCTGAAACAGAATTGAATAAAGCTAACAATCTTTTGAAAAGAATACAAAATTATTTCAAAAATAACCCTATAGAATTTAACGGGGAACAAATTGCTGTGTCGATAAGTTTTGGTGCAGCCTCAACTAAGGATTCTGAAATTGTCAATTCAGATTTCCTACTAAAAAAAGCAGACCAGCGGTTGTATCTTGTTAAACAGTCTAATAAATCAGAAAATATTAAAAAATAGCAGCACCAAAGGTCATTAATGAAAGTAGGTTTATATAATTGTTACCCGATAAATCTAGGAAATTTCCTTCTTGATGGTGGTGCGATGTTTGGTATTGTTCCAAAAGTTCTTTGGGCAAATAAAATACCAGCTGATCTTGAAAATAGAATACCTATGAAAAGCAGATCACTTTTGTTAAAAGGTGGCAACCGAAACATACTGATCGATACTGGCTGCGGTAATAAACTGAATGATAAACAAAAAAAAATATATGGTATCAATGGTACACAGCCAGATGTTAACAAGCAGCTTCATGCTGTTGGATTAAATAAAAATGAAATTACTGATGTAATTCTCACACATTTACATTTTGATCATTCAGGTGGTGCTACTGAGTTTCAAAATGGTGTTGTTGTCCCTGCTTTTAAAAATGCAACGTATTATGTCCATAAAGAGCAATGGGAAACAGCTCTTTCTCCTTCAGAAAGAGATAAAGCCAGTTATTTCTCTGAGAACTATATTCCCCTGAAAGATAAGGGTGTATTAACAATTTTGGAAGATGATGAACAGCCAATCGAGGGTGTCGAATTATTTCTTTCAAACGGACATACAAAAGGTCAGCTTCTTCCATTAGTTAAATCTTCTTCTACAGCACTTTTTTATTGCGGTGATTTAATCCCGACCTCGGCACACCTTCCAGTTGCATGGCATATGGGATATGATAATTACCCTTTAACAATAATAAAAGAGAAAAAGGATATTCTCGAAAGAGCTTATAGTGAAAAATGGAAATTATTCTTTGAACATGACCCTGTTGTTTCTGCTTGTACTTTGAAAAAGAATAAGAAAGGAATTGTACTTGATGAAATAATATCATTTTAATTATTTGGCAGGACCTTCAGAATGCTTATTTTCAAAATTATCATAACACTTATAATCATCGTTGCTTTACTTTTTGTAAAATCTCTCTTTAAACTATCTATTACAAAAAAACAGGTTGAACGTGAGCTTGCAGATATACATGTTTCGAAAATTTTAAACCCAGGGACAATAGAAACTCTGTCGATATTACCACTTGTTGATTATTATGCAGAGAATGAAACATTTACAACTGAAGCCGGGGTTTCATACTACATAAATGCTGATGATAAATCGATTCTTCTTGATGTAGGGGCAAATGGTCGTAAGGAACATCCCTCTGCTTTACTAAAGAATTTGAAAATATTAGGTAAAAAGTTCGATAGCCTTGATTTTATTTACTTAAGTCATCTTCACCTTGATCACGTTGGTGGGATGAAAGATCAAAAAAACGCCACATTTAGTGTTTCTGCCGGTAATGTTGATTTACCTGAAATACCAGTCTATTCACCGGAACCTGTTAGGCCGTCAGAATTAAATCCGGGGCCGATACCAGAAATTATAACAAAACCATACAAAATTAGTGAAGGTATAATATCCATTGGGGCTATTCCAAAAGCATTGTATCTGATGGGGTATACGCTAGAGAATACAATTGCATTTAATCTTTCCGGAAAAGGTATTGTCGTCGTTATTGGTTGTGGACATCAGTCTATAGATAAAATACTTGAAAGGGCTCATGAACTTTTTGATGAACCTGTTTATGGTATTATTGGTGGTTTGCACCTGCCATCAGGAAACGGAAGAATAAAAATCGGTCCGGTTGATATTCAGTCTATTGTAGGTGCCGACAGACCACCGTGGCACGGTGTTAATAAACAGGATACAGAAGAAGCTATTTTAGCTATAAAAAAAGCCAACCCTTCTTTCATTGCTCTTTCTGCTCACGATAGCTCTGATTGGACGATTAACAGATTCAAAAAAGCTTTTGGCTCAAAGTATCATGACTTAAAGGTTGGCCGCGAACTTGTGTTGTAATTCAGTTTACATATTGTTAATAGAGTCTTTGAGAAGAACTTTTTAAGTTTGCAAATGGACTGAAGCTGTATTATTACATCAGAAAATTGTATTTAAATTTTTTATACTGACTGTAACCATTGGGGGGTACTTGATGTCGTTTCTAATCAATTGGGCAAAAAAATTATTAAGATATTTTCTGCTATCTCTTTTAATGTTAAATACACAGTTAGTTTATGCGAATAATTCTCAGGTTTATATTGAAAAGATCGATTTGAAAAAGCATGGTTTGATTATTAAATTTAGTGGAAAAGCAGCTTTTCAAACAATCAAGATTGATGACTATCAGATTCTTATTGCCCTTAAAGGTATTCTTTCAGACCCTGCTCTTGATGAATCCATAAAAAATTCCGAACTTATAAAAGAAATCAGTTTTGATAAAATGGCGGGTGATGTCACCGCTCTTGTTGTTTATACAAATAACGAAGTGAAATCCTATAGCTCCAAGTGGTTAGATAAAGAAAATAGCTTGTTCGTAAATTTTGTAAAAATATAGAAATCAAACCCATATCAATATATCTTGAAAATCCAGCTGATAAAACCCAGATACACACTTATAATTGCCTTGAGTTTTTAACTTACTGCGTGTATTATCATCGAATTAAGTCAATCCATAAAAAAATGTCATAATTGTAAAACAGATGAATAAATCCCGCCTATATTTGAATTAGACATATTTATTCTAAAAGATATCAAAAATCAGGAGACACAAGCCTTATGAACAGTATAGATATTAAAGAATTTCTCAAAAACAATGCAAAAATATTCTCACTTTTGCCTGAAGAAAGGCTCGATGCAATTATCAAGGGTTCAGTTATCAGAACCTATGAACAGAACGAGGGCATCCTTGAATTTGGTGAAGAAGGAACCTTTTTAGGTGTTTTGTATAAGGGTGATGCTGTTGCCTCTGTCACTGATGATCATGCAGATCGAAAAGACCTGTTTCCAATCAGGCCGGGTGGTTTGATTGGATTGATTCCGATGATGACAGGTGATACTCATTTAACCGATGTTATTGGTGTGTCGCGCTGTACTGTTATCATTATATCTCAGGACTTGTTCAATGAACATATCCTTACTCATCTGCCGACAATCCAGGAAATTTCAAAAATTATGAGTCGGATGATTCAAAAGTTTACGGTCGATGATGAGGGCCGTGAAATGGCAGCGAAAGCTTTCGGACAAAATAAGGACTCATATGGTTTTATGCTTCAGTCAAAAGAACCAATGAAAATATGTGTTATCAACTGTGGTTTGACAGTATTGAAGTATAATATTTTTAACACAGCAGATGAAAGCCGTAACGCTGTTGGTCGAATTAACTATATCGGAAGTGATGATGCAGAGCATATTTATAAAAATCAGGATGGAGAGACTGTAAAGCAGTTGGGGAAAATAGATCATGATGGTGCTTTTAGTGCAATGTTTTCAGAACTAACGGATAAAAAAACCGGTGTTATAAATTCGTCTTATGATGTAGTTCTTGTCGGTCACAGGATTGTTCATGGTGGGAGCGAAATCGAAACATCTGTTGTCATCACAAAGGAAATTGAAGATAAAATTGAAAAGTTAAGTAAATTTGCTCCTCTTCATAATCCATACAATCTTTTGGGTATACATAAAGGTAAAGAATTCTTCGCTGATGCAATGCATGTTGCAGTTGTGGATACTGAATTCCACCATACAATGCCTCCTTATGCTTATCTATATGGGCTGCCTTATAAGTACTATGAAGAAGACGGTATCAGGCGATATGGATTCCATGGCATGTCACATTCATATGTTGCCTTAAAAGCAGCGGAATTTTTAAAAAAACCATTTAACAAGCTTGAAATTGTGACTTGTCACATGGGAAATACGGCTTCTTTATGCGCTATTGACCATGGACGTTCAGTGGATACGACGATGGGACTTTCACCAACAGAAGGCCTTTTAATGGGGAATCGTTGTGGTGACATTGATGCATCAGCGGTTCTTCAAATCATGAAGGATGAAAATAAAACTGTTGACGAAATGCAGACGCTTTTAAACAGGGAAAGTGGCCTTAGAGGCTTGTCCGGGATTTCAGGCGGAATACATGAAATTATTAATGCGGCTGAGCAGGGTAACCATCGTGCGATGCTTGCCTATAAAACTTTTTGTTACCGGGTTCGAAAATATATTGGGGCATATGTAGCTGCGATGGAAGGCATAGATGCCCTCGTCTTTACTGGTGGTGTTGGTGAAGGTGGTTATGGCGTTCGTACCCAGGCCTGTCAGGGGCTTGAATGTATGGGTATTATCATTGATGAGGAAAGAAACAGGAATGTTTCAACAACAAAGGGTCCGGTTCTTATTTCGTCAGATGATTCAGCGGTGTCTGTTCTTGTTATTCCAACAGATCAGGAAAGAATGATTGCACGAAATGCACTTAAGACAAAACAATATAATTCTGTCAGTACAGTTCTTAAAAAGCAGAATGTTCCGATCCCAATTGAAGTATCAGCACATCATATTCACTTAACGCAGGAGCATGTTGAGATGTTGTATGGCAAGGGCCATACTTTGACACCGAAAGCGGACCTTTCTCAGCCAGGACAGTTTGCATGCGAAGAGCAGGTTACACTCTCAGGCCCGAAAGGTAAAGTATCACGCGTCCGTGTTCTGGGCCCTGTACGTAAAGAAACACAGGTTGAAATTTCGATGACTGAGCAATTCCAATTAGGCATTCAAGCTCCTTTGCGTGCTTCGGGAATTCTTGAAAACACACCTGGCGTGACATTGGAAGGGACAGCGGGTAATGTTGATATTGATCATGGTGTTATTTGTGCCCTTCGTCATATCCATATGACACCAGAAGATGGTGAACTTTTTGGCCTCCATGATAGAGATGTGGTAAGAGTTCAGATCAGCGGTGATCGTGAGTTGATATATGGTGATGTTCTTGTAAGAATTCACCCGGAGTACAAACTTGCAATGCATATTGATACAGATGAAGCAAATGCCGCTAATTTAAAAACTGGTGTTGTTGGTAACATTATACAAATTCAAAACAGAATATAGTCGCTAAGCTATCTTTATAATTGGCAGTGGAAAAAAATTATAGAAGTGCTGAGCTCTTTTTAACGGCCTCTATGAAGTTCAGCATAAGGTTAAAATCCTTTACGCCATTTTTCTCAACACCGCTGGAAACATCAACTCCGAATGGTTTGAATTCTTTGATGACGTCACCGACGTTGTCTGAATTCAGGCCACCGGCAACAATAAGTTTTCCGGGTACATTCTTCAACCATGCCGGAAATTTTTGGAAAACACCACTCCCGGTACTTGCATCATAAATGAAAAACTCATAATCGAGATCAGTAGGCGGTATCTCTTTAGAAGACAGAGCAAGGGCCGGTATTTGTTTCTTTTCGTATATTTGCGTGAAATCAAATGCATATGCGGCCTCTTTCACATCATCATAGGTAACGCCAACAACAAACGTTTTTATCCTGCCTTTTGCGTACCTTGCAAGATCAACTGCTTTTTTAGCAGAGCAATAGCGCTTACTTTTTTTATAGGTGACAACACCGATTGCATCATAACCAAACTCAATTGCTTTATCAATCTGGTCTTTGCTGACTAAACCGCAGACTTTTGTATACATTTTATTTCCCTTGTCCAAAGACTCTATAATTGTAACAGTATTAACATTGAATCTTTATGATTTCAATCAATAATGGAATGTTGTCTTCCGTAGTATTAAAGAGATGATTTGTGGGATAAATTTTGCTAAATGGGGCCACATTTTTTTTCTGATTCCATTGATATTTTAGCTCATGAATTAAGAGGTGCTTCATTTAATTGTGAATTAAGATATCTCAGAAATTTGGTCAAAAACTTAAAAAAATCAGCACTCCTGAAAAATAATATAAAAAAATTTGAATTATATTGACGTCGCCAATACAGAGCATATCAAAGCAGGTTAGTTAGACTCAAGAGACCTCCCTGTTAATGGAAATACTTGATTATACAGTCGTTTAATAAAAACCACTAAGGTGAAAACTGGAAATTTTATTTGACAAAAACATTGTTTCATAGCTATACTGTATAAACTGAGAGAACATTTCAAACTATATATTTTAATGCGAACGAATAAATCCTTGTAAAAACGATGTTTATTGCTATATTCTTCGGGTCGCTTGTCTGTGTTAGGGGTATTTTGACTTTCGTTACAAAATTTTCACTGGGGGAAAAATGAGAAAATCAATTGTTAGTTTTGTTCTTGGTAGCCTAGTAATGATTATCCCCCCTGTATTTGCGATAGAAGAAATGTCAGCAGATGTTATGAAAAAAACAACAGGCCAGGCCAGTGTAAGTGTTCAGGTTGATAACGTGGTTATAGAAGATCTCAGGATTAGTATGTTGTATATCGACGATGATGGTATTTCAGGGTCCCCGGAAGATGCTGCAGGGATAAGAATTAAATATACTCAGGGAATAAGGACATACAGGGCAATTTTTGATTACACCGACCGTGGTGGGTATCTTGAAAGAGAGTATGGAACTCTAATGAGGAGGGAAGCTCTCAATGGTGCTGAAGGACATTGGACCGGATTAGCGATATCGACCGGTGGAGAGGTAAAACCGACACCGTTGACTTTGACCACTTATAAAAAATTGCCATTACACTCTTATATGAAAGCTTTTAATTCAAGAGGCAAAGGCTTAGATGAAGCGAAAGATGCCTATAAAATGCTTAGCTCTTTGGGCTTTGATTTCTCATCTGATGAAACTACAAATATTGAAGCTGTAATGGATGCTACGGGTATGACACGAAATGCTGCTGTTGCAGCTTATTCAGCAGCGAGTGGTTATGCCAGTATAAGCTCTTCCGCTGATGCAGACCGATTAGGTACGGAAATGGCTCTTCGTAATATAAATGTCAGTGGTATTGGAATTACACTTCCGACCCTCGAAATCAGTACTGATATTAATACTACTTCTTATACAGCTGTAGCTGAAGGGGCAGTAAATAATGGTGCTGAGTATGCGAGCATCACTAAGACTGGGAACACTATGGCAATTCTTAGTGGTAATGTTGAGATCTGTAAGAGCCAGTGATTAAGGATAGTGTTGTAGTTATTGTTTTCCCCCCTCCTTTGTTTTAATAACGATCAAGGCTTCCACTTGTTTCAAACTATTCCCCTCAGTTTTTCATTTTTTGAAAAAACACAAGCATATCGTAAAAAAAAATCACATGTAATATTAATATATTAAGAAAGTATTTTTAATGACCTCTCGTTTAAAAATTATTTGGTTTGTCCCTTTTTATGTAGTATGGTCAGCCGGTGTTGCGGGGAAACAATTATTATAAATGGACTGTTTATGTGGAAAAATAAGTCAAGTATTCAAAATAGTTTTTTAAGAAAAAATATCGCTATAGTTATTACTGCTATTGGTTTATGGAGTCTGATCTGGATTCAGTCTGAATATTCTGAGTTCAAAGTTGAAGAAGGGTTATTAAAAAAAAATTACATAGTACATCAAAAGAAAATTTTAAAAAATGAAGTCAGCAATGCTGTTGAATATATTGAAAACATTAAGATTCAGGTTGAAGACGGGTTTAAATCGAAACTCAGACAACGTGTTTCTCAGGCATCTCAGATCGCGAAAAATATTTACCTCCTCAACAGGGGAAATAGGACGGAGGAAGAAATTGATGAAATGATAAGGACTGCCTTAACGTCTATTGTATGTGAAGGTGATAATCGTTGTTATTTTATTGGTTCTATTGATGAAATCAGCCGGCTTTCTTCTGGAAGGATAGACAACCACAGTGCTGATTCCACCGCAGATTTAATCCATGAGGATGTTGAAATTATAAAAAAAAATGGTGAAGGCTTCATTGGGCATTTTTCTAACGGTTTTGGTAATGAGGCTGTAAGCAATCCTTCACAGGTGATATTTGTAAAACACTTTAAACCGATGAACTGCTATATTAGTGCAGGGCAGTCTTTTGAAAGTTTTGAAAATGATTTGCAGAAAAACGTTTTAACTCACCTTGTGTCCTTGCGTTTTGGTACAGAGGGGTATTTCTTTGGAAGTACATTTGAAGGGGCACCGCTTTTTTCAAATGGTAAAATCACATCAGGAACCGATAATATATCAGATCTTACAGATGTTAGTGGTATTAAAATTATTCAAAAACAGATAAAAGCTGCGATGAAACCTGATGGTGATTTTGTGAATTATTCGTGGCCGAAAATTGATTCTCCGACCCCACGTCCAAAGTTATCATATATAAAAGGAATATCAGAGTGGGGATGGTTGATCGGAGCCGGAGCCTACACAGATACAATTGAAGAGATTATTGCAAAAAAGAAAAGTACTTTATATACAGGTCTGCAACAAAGAATTCTCCGTAGTGGTATAGTTCTGGTTGTGTTGCTGTGTCTTATTTTTCTTTGGTCTATGCGAATTTCAAATCAAATTCAACAGACGATGGCGACATTTCTTGACTTTCTGAGAAAAGCCAGTTCTGATTCGATTACGATTAACCCTGATAAATTTCAGTTTGAAGAATTCAGAGCTGTTGCAGAGTCAACCAACAATATGCTCCGGAAACGTCAGATAGCTGAGAATGCCCTGTATGAAAGTGAAGAAACCTATCGTAACCTTTTCCAAAATGCACAGGTTGGGCTTTTCAGGCTAAGACTTCGTGATGGACAAATCCTTGAAAGTAATTCACAGCTCGCAAGGATGTTTGGTTTTGAAAACCGGAAATTGTTTATAGCTGCATCAGCAATGCTGCGAAGCCATGTGACTCAGGAACAACAGAAAAAACTGCGTCAAATCATTGAACGTAAAGGAGCTATTGAGAATGTTGATATCGAGTTTTTAAGAAAAGACGGGGCTCCCTTTTGGGTTAGATGTTCAGCAAGAATATTTCGTGAAAAAGGTTATGTCGAAGGTGTCGCAGAGGATATTACTGAACAAAAAAGAATAGCTGAGGCATTGACAAAAAGTGAAGAACAATACCGGCTCCTTGCAGATAATGCCACTGATAATATCTGGATATTAAGATTGTCAGATATGCGTATGCTTTATTCAAGCCCATCTGTTGAGCGCTTACTTGGTTACTCTCAGGAAGAATTTTTATCTTTGAGACTTGAAGAGTATATCAGCGTAGACTCTATGGAAAAAGTGAATAAAACGATAGCAGCAGAATTAAAGAAGGAAAGTGATGGCAACCTTGATCCCAAAGTGGGTGTTGTTATTCAGGTTGAACTTATCAAAAAAGATAAATCTACTTTGTGGGCAGAAGTTAAGAGCTCATTTTTACGTGATGGAAAGGGCGAAATAGACAGAATTCTAGGAATTACACGTGATATATCAGAACGTAGACTTGCTGAAGAAGAAAAAATCATGGCACAAAAGATTGCAGCAGAAAATGAGAAATTTGCCCTTGTTGGACAAATAGCCGGGAAAATGTCTCATGATTTTAACAATATCCTCGGTGTCATTATGGGAAATGCTGAGATATCGCTTCTTGACTGCAGGGAAGAAGAGACAAGAAAAACCCTCGAGCTGATATTTGACCAGACGAAAAAGGGAAAGAATCTAACTAAAAACCTCGTGGCATTTGCCAAAGATCAGGAACCGAGACATGAATTTTTCAATATAAGTGAAAAAGCTGATCTGGTTGTGAACCTTCTAAAAAAAGACCTTGCGGATATAGATATTATCCGGGAGTACGATGAGAATACCCCCGAATTGCTTGCCGATCCGGGTATGATAGAGCATGCATTTGTGAATATAATACAGAACGCCATCCACGCCTTGAGTCTGGAAAAATCCCCTGTAATAACTATAAGGACATATTACGGAGAAAAAAACGTCTGTATAGAGATTGAGGATAATGGCTGTGGAATTCCTAAAGAGTATCAGAAGTCTGTTTATGAACCTGCCTTTACACTAAAAGGCAGTAAGGATGTATCAGGCTCTTATAAAAATGGTATTAGAGGGACCGGATATGGAATGGCGAATGTTAAAAAATACATTGGGCAGCATCAGGGGATGATCGAACTCTCAACAGAGTCTGGCTCTGGGACGAAATTTATTATTAGCCTGCCGCTTATTAAAAGAACTTTGACAATTAAAGAAAAGGCTACTTTAAAAAGTGCCAATTTACATAGCCGTAAAAAAATTCTCCTCGTTGAAGATGAAAAATCGATTTCAGATGTACAGAAGATGGTACTGGCAGATGAACCCTGCTTTCATAATGTTGACATTGCTGATAACGGAGTGACAGCAATAGATCTGTTTGATAATAATGATTATGATATTGTGAGCCTTGATTATATTCTTCCTGGCGATGTAAATGGAATGGATATTTATCATCACATAAGAGACAAAGACAAGGAGATTCCTATTCTTTTTATCTCTGGGAATATTGAGTTTCTTGAATCGATTAAAGAATTGAAACAAAAAGACATTAACACTGACCATCTGTCTAAACCATGCCAGAATACAGACTATTTAAACAGGTTAAATAGTCTGTTGGATAAAGTCAGTTAATAAATTCTGGTTTAATACTTAAAGGTTTTCATCAAATCTGTAAGGTTGTCCGCAAGGTCTGCCAGAGACTTTGCATCCTGTTTCAGCTGTGATCCATTTGATGCTAGCTCACTAACGGATACGTTAACTGCATCAGTCTCCTGACTTATTTCGTTAACTGCTCCTGCACTCTGACTGACGTTGTTGTTTGCCTCTGAAATACCTTCTGAAAGAAATGTGATATTGCTTGAAATCTCCTGAGTTGTAGACGTTTGCTCCTCTATTGCAGCGGCGATAGACGTGATAAGCTCGTTGAAATCATTGATAACTTTGTTGATATTCTCTATGTTTTGAATAGAGCTGGTTGTTGCTTCCTGGATACCTGATATTTTTTCTTTTATTTCCTGAGTTGCCGATGCAGTTTGAGTTGCGAGCACTTTAATTTCTCCGGCTACAACAGCAAATCCTTTACCTGCTTCTCCTGCTCTCGCCGCTTCAATTGTTGCGTTCAGCGCAAGTAGGTTGGTCTGTTCAGAGATTTCCGTTATTGTTTCAGTTACCCTGCTGATCTCCTGAGCAGATTCACCTAATTCCTGAATTTGAGTAGATGTTGTTGTGGACATGGATACAGCTTTTTGTGAGATATCATTTGCCTCTGAGGCTCTTTGACTGATCTCGTTGACCGTTGCACTCATTTCAACCACAGAGCTGGCGATAGTCGATATGTTGTTCGTCGCATCATCCATTGATGATGAAACTGAATTGATATTTGCGTTAACAGAGACTGTTGATGTTGCGATGTTAATTGTTTTTTTAGATGTGCTTTCTGATTCAGAAGAAATATTTTCTGCGATTGCTAACATATCATTTGCCGCATCTCTTACCTTGAAACTATGACCTGCAGCATCTTTAATAATGTTATTCAGCTTATCAATAAAAAGATTAAATGAGTTCGCAAGGGCACCTATTTCATCATTAGAAATTACCCTTAGCCGTTGAGTTAAATCACCATCACCTTCAGAAATATCGCTTAGAGCCTCAACGGCTTTACTGATTGATTTTAAAATAATGTTGAGAAGAAGGTTCAGAATAATAACGAGGATTACTATAAAAACAACCAGCATTATGAAGGAGGCTATTTTGATTTTATCAAGTCCTTTACCAAGTTCAGCTTTTGGAATTTCGATAACAACCTTCCAGCCTGTAGAAGGAACGACATTAAAAACGACCAACTTATCGATACCGTTATCACTTGTGTATTCCACGCTACCGTTCGTATTATTAAGCAGATCTTTGACAACTAATTTTTTATAATTTTCATCATCAATATTTTTTATATTTTTGACTTTGGTTAACATCATTGCATCCGGATGCGCTTTTATTTCTCCTTCAGGCCCAATAAGATAGGCGAGGCTGTTTTCAGTCAGCTTTGTTGTGCTTAACTTCTGCGATAGCTGTTCAAGATTTATTCCACAGCCGGCGATGCCGTATGGATTGTTTACCGGCCCCATCAGAACATTGATAAAAGCCATCAGACTGTTTGTTTTTTCTGCCCTTTGGATGTGGATAGTTGTTTTTTGCCCTGCTTTAATTGTGTCATAGAACCAACTGTCACGAGGTGTATCAGGGCTTATTTTTTTGAAAATACCTTTTTCAGTGTAGTAGGTATTACTTTTTGCGGAGACGAGGAAAACATAATCCATTTCATGCTTCTTAACTTCTTTCAGAAAACCAATTGCATCTTTTTTCCCCTCATCGCCTTCACCTTTATTAATCCATGAAATAAGAAACGGATTATCCGCGACAAGCTTTGAAATGTTGATTGCGTTGCTTGTTTTTTTCTCAAAGGTCTCAGCTATGTAACTAACACTAGCGGGAGCTTCATTATTGATAATTCTTTTATAAATGATGTCAAAGGATATTTTGTTGTTTATGACCCCTGAAATAATCATCATTAGAATGATGATTACAGTAACACTCAACATTAATTTAACTTTGATGCTCATTTTTTTTAACATAGTGATCTCCATTTCAGTTTGTTGCAGGGAAGATGATCTCCGGCAGATGTTTCATTGTCTGGTTTATAATAGAAAAGTGTTTATCGACGATTTTTCTTTGAAACTTTTATCTCGAATAGCAAAAAAAAAGAGTGGTAAAAATGCTGTAATTTTAAATTATTAGCGGAAATTGTTTTTTTGCTTTGAAATAAATATACTAAAGATCTTAAACAGTGTCAAATTGTAAAATTTTTTAAGGGGTATAATTCTGTCATAATAATTGAGAACGTTCAAATCAATTTTATTGTGTTTTTTTAAGAATAATGAGAGAGTTTTTAGTACGACTTATTCAGAAAATAGATTTAGATTTTAATACATCATTTAAAACATTACAGACCGTTTATTACCTTCAATTTTACTTAATTTATATTGAGATTAATATGAGTCATCATTTAATATCAAAATCAGGATATAAAAACCTTGAGCTCAGGCTAAACCAGGCCCCACAGGGGGCACCCCCGTCAGATCTGTTGTTCCGAATATTTGAGATCCTATTTAGTGAAAAAGAAGCAAAACTGCTTTCACTACTTCCCATTAGACCTTTTACTGTAAAAAAGGCTGCCGTAATATGGAAAAAGAAAGCATCAGAAGCAAGGCAGATTCTGGATCGTTTCGCAGACCGTGCGCTTCTTGTTGATTTCCTTAAAGATGATGAACATGTGTATGTGCTACCACCGCCAATGGCTGGTTTTTTTGAATTTTCTTTGATGCGAATTCGTAATGATATCGACCAGAAACTTTTGAGCGAGCTGTTTTATCAGTACCTGAATGTAGAAGAAGATTTTGTAAAAGACCTGTTCACAAGAGGAGAAACACAACTTGGACGAACATTCGTGAATGAAATAGCCTTGTCTGATGAAAATGCACTGCATGTCCTTTCCCATGAAAGAGTAACCGAGGTGATCGAAAGTGCCAGCCATATGGGTATCAGTACCTGCTATTGCCGGCACAAAATGTACCATGTCGGTAAAAACTGTGATGCGCCCATGGATATCTGTATGACATTTAACAAGTCCGCCCAGTCGCTGATACGACATGGTTATGCAAGACAGGTCGATTCTATTGAGTGCAGTGAACTTTTAGAGAAGGCATATGAGCATAAACTGGTTCAGTTTGGTGAAAATGTTAGGGAAAATGTTAATTTTATTTGTAATTGCTGTGCCTGCTGTTGTGAGGCAATGATTGTTGCACGTAAATTTGCATTTCTATCACCTGTTCACACAACGCAGTTTATACCCGTTCTTGATGAACATATTTGTATCGGATGTGGCCGATGCATTCAGGTTTGTCCTGTGGAGGCTATGCTTCTTATCTCTGCTAATAACCCAAAAAAAACCAAAGAAAAGAAAGCAACACTTGATGAGTCAAGGTGTCTTGGCTGTGGGCTTTGTGTTAATGAATGTAAAGATGAAGCTATAACTTTGCAATCCCGCTCAAAAAGAATTCTTACCCCATTGAATGCTGCTCATAGGACGGTTCTTATGGCAATTGAACGTAATAAACTGCAGCATCTTATTTTTGATAACAAGGTGTTGTTTAGCCACCGGGCACTTGCTGCTGTTCTTGGCGTGATTTTAAAAATCCCGCCTGTAAAGCAGATTATCGCGAACAAACAGCTTCAGTCGAGGTATCTTGAAGCACTTATTCAGAGACACCTGGGGTCGCCTGGTTAATAGTAAGTATACTGTATCAAAAGTATTTATATACATTTGATACAGTATTTGATTTCTTACTTCTGACTTATTATTTATGACCGTTGAAATTAGACTACCGATTTAAGACTCTCGATATAATCAGTGTTTTCCTGTACCCACTTCCTAAGCAACAGGTTCCCTCCAAGGCGGTACTTAACTCGCCAGCCTCTTTTTTTTCTGTATGATGTAAGTATTCTTTTCTTACTGTAAAATCGTTTCATTTGGTTTACTATTGCCATTTGCATGGTATAGGCAGAACATTTTTCAGGTTTTACAACGACATGCATGCCATCGTACTTTGACCATTGATTGTGGATTAATTGGTCTTTGTTTTCACCAAATTCTCTTGTCCCGGGAAAGGGAGTAAGAGAAAAAACCTGAATTGTATCGATATCTGTTGCTATTGCATAATCAACAATTTTTTCTGCTGCATCCGGCTTATCCTTGCTATCAACTACGAACATTCCATGTATGCCTATGTTGTGTTTATGCAGATTTTCAACACATTGTTTTACAGCGTCGACTTTATGCGCTTTACCATATTTTTTTAGCGTTTCAGGATCAACTGACTCAATCCCCACATAAACAACCCTGCAATTTGTCGCTGCCATTAGTTCAAGAAGTTCATTGTCTGATGCTGCACTTACGCACATTTGTCCGGACCACCTCAATGGTACAGTATCTTGTTTTATCATTTCCCGTAACAGTGACTTTGCACGTTTAGGGTTTGCACAGAAATTATCATCACCAAAACAGATGCTTTTATGTTTAATTGGTCGAATTTCTTCAATTACTTGCTCATTTGTTTTAAAGCGGTACTTTCTACCAAACAGTGATGTAACACTACAAAATGAGCAGTCGTGCGGACAACCCCGGGAAGTTACCACTATCGGTGGAATGTTGTCCTTGGTAATTTGCGGTGATAGCGTGAAGTCCGGTGATGGTATTTCGGAAAAATTTACAGCAGCATGATCTTCATTGTGCTGGAAAGAATTGTCGCCGGTTTTATATGAAAGCCCTTGAACCTCATTTAGACCAGAATCTTTTTCAAGTGCTTTGACTAAAGAAAGAAAGGTGTTATCTCCTTCCCCCCTGATGACATAATCACAATGATCTAAAGCTTCTTCAGGCATAAATGTAACATGAGGCCCCCCCATCACAACTTTTGTACCGGTATTGACTAAGTAATCAGCCAGCTGATAGGCTTCATTAATAGTACTTGATAGTGAACCAATACCGACAAGATCATAATTTGCAAGATTCTTTTTTTCAGACTCGCTAATGGGATTTATCCATAAGTCGCAGCTATAGCCGTTCTTATTTAAAACTGAGGCTATGGTGGCAAGACCTACACGGGGTAAATAGGTTCGGCTATATACATGGGTTAGATCTGAAACAGCTTCAACAAGAGCTATTTTATAATTAGTCATTTTTTCCTTTGTATGCTTTAAAAGTCTAATAATATATCTTATTAGACTTTTATAGTAACGCTGTTTTTAAAAGTTAATATAGATCGGATTCGACAACATGTATAACATGTTTCTGGCAACAAAGCGCAGTTGTTCTGCAATAAAATGAAAATATGGAAGATTTTCGACGTATTTTTAACACCTGCGATGTTATTTGTTTGGTGTAAAATAAATGTAACAAAGAAGTTTTTCCTGTCTTTATAGAACGTTGCATTATACTAATGGGATTGTTTTTCAATTGTATAAAAAAACAATTACCTCAGAGTTTATATTCTTATTTTGGAGGGAATTGTTTGATCAGGTAAAAGAAGGGAGGGAACATGGCAATAAGACATCAGGAAGCATTTAATTTTTATTCTCATCTTGCTGGAGTAATTGCAGCAATTATTGGGACAGTTTACCTTGCAAGAGTTGCAAGCCAATCGGCATCAATGCTTATTACAGCTCTTATTTATGGACTCTCTGTCGTGTTTCTGTTTTCTGCAAGTTCGCTGTATCACATCTTCAAAAAAGAGGAAAATGAACTTTCGTTCTGGAGAAAAATGGATCGACTGGCCATTTTTTTTATGATTGCTGGGACTTATACGCCGATTAGCTATTTTTGTATGGATGGCAATTGGCGCTGGACAATGATAGGAATACAGTGGGGACTGGTCGGTTTTGGTGTCATTTCACAACTGTTTTTTCCCAGAGCCCCAAGAGCACTTTACGCAACGATTTATATCAGCATGGGTTGGGCAGCACTTTTCCCTATGAAACAGGTACTGGCAAACATGTCTCTTTCTCAGGAAATATTGCTGTTTACAGGTGGTGTTGCCTTCACAATAGGTGGTCTTATTTATGCTGTTAAAAAACCACGTCTGATTCCTGGTTACTTTAGTTTTCATGAACTTTTCCATGTGATGGTTCTGATCGGTGGCGGTCTTCATTATGCAATGATTTACAGGGTATATTTTGAAAATGTTGTCTAAAGCCTGTGAAGAACTGTGTGACGCTGAGTGCAGGCTTTTCAATGAAGAGTATAATCAGTTTTTCGTAGAGGGTGAGACGAAACCACGAGATATAGGAGAACCATTTCTTTTAAACAATCCAACATCCCAGGTGGGTATTCTTCTGATTCACGGATTGATGGCGGCCCCTGAAGAAGTCAGGGAATGGGCCGACTATTTATTCTCAAAAGGTTATACCGTTTACGCATCACGACTCGCCGGGCACGGTACATCCTCAAAAGACCTTTCAACAAGAGATTACGATGCGTGGATGGCCTCGGTTAACAGAGGTCAAAAAATACTAAATTCCTGCTGTGATAAAATTGTTATTGCAGGGTTTTCAACAGGAGCTGGGCTTGCATTGAATCAGGCTCTGAATAAACCGGATGATTTTGAAGCTGTGATCTCAATCAGTGCACCACTTCAGTTTAAAGGTAATTTGGTCAGACTTGTTGAACCTCTTCATCAGTGGAACAGGTTTTTTAAACTATTACCTCTCACTGTCTTTCAAAAAGAATATGTTACAAACCACCCAGACAACCCACATATCAACTATAAGAGATGTCCTGTAAAAAGCCTTGTTGAGGTCAGGTCCCTTATGAAAACTGTCGGCCGAAATCTTCATCGTTTATCAATCCCGTCACTGGTTATTCAGGGAAAGAACGATCCGAAAGTAGATGATCGAAGTGGCAAAAATATTTTTGACAGAATCAGCAAGTTTGAAAAACAATACGTCGAAATAGAGTATCATCTTCATGGTATTATCAGAGGCAAGATTGCCTGCACAGTGTTTGATGAAGTCGAACAATTTCTGCACAGGCTTTTTGAAAAATAATTTTTAGTTATACTGTAGAAGGAAGTTCTTCTTCTCGGTCGTCAGCGTAGGCCATCAAAATACCCAAAAATATTGAAAGAACAGCGGCAAATAAAATTCGCCATGCTGGTGGTAGTAGAAACGTTATTGTATGCGCCGGAATCCAGAAGAATGGAATTGTCTTTTTGTAGACAAATCCCCACATTTTATCCCAGTCAACGGCCTGAAATAGTGAATTTATCGATGGGGTTGATGAAACAAGACTGGACAGTTTCCCACCACAGGCTTCAATTTTAATATCAATAATTCTGTGTAGCAGCATCATAACAGGGGCAAAAATACAATTCATAAAAAAAGAGATATAAAATGCGATTAACAAAAGGTTAATATCTTTATCACTGCAAAGGGGGAGAAGCGTACCGCAAACCTGAGGCACCCCTTTTGAAAAAATTTTAAAGGCAAATAAAATAAGAATACCTAAAAAGCCCCATGCGATGGCTTTTGGGAGAATACCGAAATCCTTTCCCGGCCATGTTTTCATTCTTATTCTATAAGCGATAATTTCACCAACGGTTGCAAGAATACCAAATTTTATAAAGCTTGATATCATGGGGTAATTACCAACAACTAACTCATAATTTTCTACAAAACTCATCGTTCGTCCTACATTTATTTAAAGTAATAATTTATAATAAGGTTTTATGGATGATAAGTATTATATAATTAGGATTATGTCAAATAAAACCTAATAAAATAATTATAAAAGCGGTTTCCACAAAATATAAATGAAAACTAACTTGCAAGGCAATGGTAATTTTTACATACTGATAAAAAGTGTTGGAGTTAGGGATAAAATTAATTATAGTGACAAAATAAGAATCAGAGATAAGCATTTAGATAGCGAAGTAGATGGGACTTTTTACGACGCCATTAATTATTCTATCAGTTTAATAAACGACAGGAAGTGAATATGACATTTGATGATATTGACAAAAAAATACTGAATATTCTGCAGGAAGAAGGGCGTATAACAAATACAAAACTTGCAAAGGAAATCGGTATTTCTCCTCCTTCGATGCTGGAACGGGTAAAGAGGCTTGAAAATTCAGGTGTCATAGATAAATTTGTTGCGCTGATAGATAAAGAAAAAACGGGATTTGGCCTGCTGGTTCTGATTATGGTCTCTTTAAGTCTGCACCAGATAGCGTCTCTTGAGAATGTTAAAAACAGCCTGATAGAGCTTGATGAAGTGCTTGAGTGTTATCAGGTCTCAGGTGATGTCGATTTTCTCTTGAAAGTGGCAACAAAGGATATGAATTCTTATAAAGATTTTGTGAACAATAAATTATCCGGAATTGACGGTATTCAGAATATAAAAACTTCTTTTGTTCTTGATACCATGAAATTTACAACAAAAATAAAAATGCCAACAGAGTAAAGCTATCTGTTTTTGAGATTTGTTTCTGCCTGTGAAATAAGTGTCTTAAGTCTCTTTGTCTCTTCATCTGAAAGGTCGCAGTTCGCAAGAACAAATGATGCTGTTTTAATAATTTCCCGCCACCTTGGTTTACGGGGCAATGTTTTTACGGCCAGGTATTTATCGAGCGTTCTTGTTTTATAGGTTCCTCTGTCGAGATATGCTTTCCATAAAGAACTCTCCTCAGCCAGTTCAACCTTTGATTTACCTGTGGATGACTCCCATAAGTTAAGAGAGGTTGTTAATAAAGTCACAAGAGAATCCCTCAGCCTTTCTTCATGTTTAACAGATTGCCGATCAGTTTTATCAGCCAGGGGAAGTAGATCCTGTACTTTATCTAAATCCGGAGAAATAGCCCTCAATCCACTTAAGGTTGTTTGTTCACTGTTTTTAATCAATTCAGGTAATTCGTTTATTGCCGTTTCAATCTCAGCTTTTTTCGGGTTAAAAATGAGGGTAGCCATTGGTTTGTTCTCGATAAGACATGTGGCCAGTAAGGTTTTTAACTGGACTTCTTCACCATTTCCATTTTTTACAGTGAATATTTCTTCCTGCTTTAGAGGATCTGCATTGGTGGGATTTTCAATGCTGTTTAAAGCATTGCCTATCTTTAATATGGCTTCCTGATTCAACAACAGTTCTATCGGCTGGGTTATTTCTTCACTGTTAGTGTAGCTTAAAAGGGTTTCAGCCTGTTGATTAAAAAA
>JQIA01000338.1_pt1 | contig 22993 bp, 18 predicted proteins | sample 811431 | NCBI WGS metagenome assembly JQIA01 (sample SAMN02998118, study PRJNA258478) | marine sediment metagenome | biome: marine; feature: seafloor; material: sediment; isolation source: oil-polluted sediment collected from 3 locations (0.5 km, 0.7 km and 0.9 km)... | place: USA: Gulf of Mexico ...
AGCTAGCTAATTTCACCAAAGGTGAAGCTGATATGTTGCGTAAAGCGATGGGTAAAAAAATCTTTTCTTTACTGGAAAAACTAAAACCTAAGTTTATTAAAGGTGGAAAAACAAACAACCATCCTGAAGAAATATTGGAGAAAATATGGAAAGACTGGGAAGCTTTTGCTGCCTATGCTTTTAATAAATCACACTCTACTTGTTACGCTTATATCGCCTATCAAACAGCCTATTTAAAAGCACATTACCCATCTGAATTTATGGCTGCTGTTTTATCAAATAACATGAACGACATCAAGCAAGTAACGTTCTTTATGGAGGAATGTAAACGTGCTGGAATATCTGTCTTAGGACCTGATGTAAATGAATCGTATCTCAAATTTGCCGTAAATAATGAAGGTGATATTCGCTTTGGAATGGGAGCTATAAAAGGAGTTGGTGCTGGTGCAGTGGAAGCCATTATCAAAGAGCGAAAAGAAAATGGGAACTTTTCTTCTATTTTCGACATAACAAAACGGGTTGATCTACGTGCTGCTAATAAAAGAGTATTTGATGGTTTAGTGATGGCAGGAGGATTAGACTCTTTTCAAAATGTGCATCGAGCACAGTATTACCAACTAGATGAAAAGGGAGTAACTTTTATTGAAAAAGCCATCCGATATGGAAGCAAATATCAAGAAAATAAAAACTCTGCTCAAATATCTATGTTTGGTGAGACTTCTGAAGTTCAATTTCCTGAACCTGAAATTCCTTATGCTGAAAAATGGGCTATGATGGAAGAATTATCTAAAGAAAAAGAAGTTGTAGGAATTTATATATCCGGACATCCTTTAGATGATTTTAAAAATGAAATTAAGTATTTTAGTAATTCCTCAGTAGCAGCATTTAAGGAAGATTTAAATAATTATGTAGGTGCTAATTTGACCTTTTCAGGAATTTTATCTGAGGTTCAACATAGAACTTCTCAAAATGGAAACAAATGGGCTAGCTTTTTTATTGTCGATTATAATGACACCCATGAGTTTAGAATATTTAAAGACACTTACCTGAAATTTAAACCTTATTTGATTGACCATGAATTCCGTCAGTTTAAAGTGAATATTAGTCCTGGATGGAGAAATAAAGATGGAAAATTAGGTGAACCACGAATTAATTTTATAGATATTCAGATTTTACAAGATGTGCTTGAAAAGCAATCTAAAAAAATCACCATTCAATTAGATATAAATAAAGTAACAGATGCTAAAATTAAAGAGTTGAACAAACTCTTAAAAGAAAATGAAGGATCAGTTCCTTTAGATCTATTGGTGTATGATTTAACTGAAAAAATGAAATTGAACATGCATAGTAGGTCTTATAAACTTAAGATAGATAATGAATTTTTAAAAGAGTTGGAAAACAACGATATTAAATTTAAGATTAATTAGTTTAGGAAAAAATAACTGGGATAGTGTAACTGGGATATTAAGTTTTAAAAAAATCTATCGTTGAACTTCTGACTTCTTTTGGACTTTGGACTTTGGACTAAGAAGACGTAAACTCTCTAAACAAACTTTCTAAATTCTTATTTTCGGTTGTTAGATTGAGAATTTTTAAACCGTTGTTACGAGCAAAATCAAAAACTACAGGTCGCATATCATTTTCAGTATCAAAGGTGAATTTCCAAGAAGTATCATGAATATTATTTACTGATTTTAAATGTGGGATTTTCAAAATAAATTGTTTCTCAATTTTAAAATCAAATTCAACAGCTAACACTTGTTCTTGGTTTTTTTTCAGTTCATTTAAATTTTTATCAGCTACTATTTCTCCTTTATTTATTAAAATTACTCGATCACAAACAGCTTCAACTTCTTGCATAATATGCGTTGAAAACAAAACCGTTTTGTCTTTCCCTACTTCTTTTATTAAGTTTCGAATTTCAACTAATTGATTAGGATCTAATCCGGTGGTTGGTTCGTCTAAAATTAAAACTTCTGGACTGTGCAACAATGCAGCTGCCAATCCAACACGCTGGCGATATCCCTTAGAAAGCTGACTTATTTTTTTATGTGATTCAGGTGTAAACCCAACTTTTTTAATAATAGTATCAACTTCATTCTTAGCTATTTTATGAATACTAGCATTGAACATTAAGTACTCTTTTACATACATATCCAAATAAAGTGGATTGTGTTCTGGTAAGTAGCCAATACTTTTTTGTGCATCAATTTTATGAGTTGCAACGTCAAAACCAGCAACAGAAACTTCACCTTCAGAAGCATTTATATAACCTGTAAGAATTTTCATCAATGTTGATTTTCCAGCTCCATTTGGACCTAAAAATCCAACTATCTCACCCTTATTAAGGGTGAAACTAACGTTATTCAGCGCTTTTTGATCTCCATATTTCTTGGTTATATTTTGTACAACTATAGACATTTAACAAAAATACATTTAAATTATAATTTACCTCCTATTAATAACGTTGTATCCTAAATATATTTTACAGACCTTTGAAACCTTTAATAATGTGTTTAGTCAAAGAGTACTGTAACTATTTTTTACATTATTTTAACTGTAATTCGGTTTTTTATTCATTAAAATCACCATATAAATGGGTTGTCTTAGAGTCTTGTTATGTATTGTTTTCCCTCCATTAGCTGTGGTTGATAAAGGGTGTGGATCTGTTGTAATTGTATTTATTTTAACTTGCTTAGGTTGGATTCCTGGAGTTATTGCTGCCTTAATTATAAATAATAACCCAAATAACTAATGCAAAAAGTTAAACTATTAGAGTTAGGCTTAAAAGACTACAATGAAACCTGGAGCTTTCAAGAAAAATATTTTAAAGAGGTTGTTGATATTAAAATTGACAACAGGAAAAATAATTTAAGTACCAAAACTCCTAATTACTTCCTGTTTGTAGAACATCCTCATGTGTATACTTTAGGAAAAAGTGGTGATGTAAGTAATTTATTGTTAAATGAAGAGCAACTTAAACAAAAAGGGGCTACTTTTTACAAAATTAATCGTGGTGGTGACATAACTTATCACGGTCCTGGACAAATTGTAGGCTATCCAATTTTAGATTTAGATAATTTTTTTACAGACATCCATAAATATTTACGTTTTTTAGAAGAAGTGATTATAAAAACTCTTGCTGAATATGGCATCAAATCTGAACGCAGCAAAGGTGAAACGGGTGTTTGGCTTGATGTAGGCACACCGTTTGCACGTAAAATTTGTGCTTTAGGTGTTAGAGCAAGTAGATGGGTGACAATGCATGGTTTTGCCTTAAATGTGAATACTAATTTAGGCTATTTTGACCATATCATTCCTTGTGGAATTAAAGGTAAAGCTGTGACTTCTTTAGAGGTTGAATTGAACAGAAAAGTTCCTTTAGAAGAAGTAAAAGAGAAAATTTTAAAGCACTTTACAGAGTTGTTTGAAGTTGAATTTGAACTTTAGACTTTAGACACTTCGACTCCGCTCGCACAAGCTTTTAACAAACCTAATCTTCCTCATTAAAATAGACCTTGTAGAATTGCATTTTCTTCTCTTCATCATAGCCTTTTTCCAAATATTCACTGGCAGCATCTGGTGCATCTATATCTAATTTTATTTGAATATTGGTATCTAATTTAATTTCGGTCTTAATTTTCTGTTTTTGCTTTTTCAATACAACATCTGACACTGCAAACTGATTTCTAATAAGCACATCATTTATGGCTTCAAATTGCTTCTTATAATCATCAAACAATGGCCTAAATTCTTCATTCTCTTCAAAAACTTCTTCTTTAAAATCGTTGATATTTACAGCCTCATTTTCTTTGAAAAAATCTACTGTTTTTGCCAAGAATTTACTTTTTTCATGTACTCCAAAATCTTCTTTTATAATCTCTTCAGAAAAATCTTTACACATTTCTATGTAATTTTGAGTATGTTGGTTATTGTCATCGGCGTATTTTACATTTAAAAAGTTATTCAGCCAATATTGTGCATCATAATTATTAGTATCTACACTTAAAACAACTTTTCCTTCACCATCTGTTGAGTTAATAATTAAGCAACCTTTATCCAGTTTCTTAGTACTAATTCCTTTTTGAACAAAAACATCTAAACTATCTTTTTCCATAAAAGTTTGGAAGAAATTGATCTTGTTCTCAATTTTAAAAACCCCAATAGCTTGTGTCATTACTTCTTTATATTCAACATCCTCAAACAGCGCAATAATTACATCCCCTATTTTGATCTGGGCTGAATTAGATTGCTCAAATAAGTGATTCACAATATGTTTTGAAATTTCAACAAAAGTGGTTTCATCATTAAAAATTTGAGACGAATAATTATTCAGTTCGTTCAGCTCAATATTTGCATGGTGATTGAAACGAAAACTCTCTGAAACATTTCCAAATGGTTTTAGTAAAAATGGTTTCATTAACTCATAACTCTCTTCATCGAAAGTGATTACATTTTCTGAAAAGATATTGGTAGCACTATTAAATTTGTTTCCAACTTTGTGAATTATAAATTTTGAAATGGTAGCTCTGTTTCTTTTAATCATCCTTTACATTTTTGAAGAACGCAAATGTATCATTTTTACGATGATTTTATGAAAATTTACAATGCTAATTTAAGTTGATCTGGCAATAATCGAAATGATTTTCTATGATAGTCAGTTATTCCAAATTCACGAATAGCATTTCTGTGTTGTTTAGTAGGGTATCCTTTATTTCTTTTCCAGAAATACTGAGGAAATTCTTTATCTATTTTTAGCATAAATTCATCTCTATACGTTTTTGCTAATACTGAGGCTGCCGCTATGCTCATAAATTTCGCATCTCCTTTAATAATAGTCGTATGTGGTATTTCTTTAAAAGGTTTAAATTTATTTCCATCTACGATAATATGCTCAGGACTAACAGCTAATTTTTCAATAGATTTATGCATCGCTAAAATAGATGCCTGCAAAATATTTATTTCATCAATTTTCTCTTCCTTAACAAAGGCCACTCCAAAAGAGATTGCATTTTCTTCAATAATTGGGCGTAATAATTCTCGTTGTTTTTCAGTTAATTGTTTAGAATCGTTCAATAATGGATGTTCAAAATCAGCAGGTAAAATAACAGCCGCTGCTACTACTGGACCAGACAAGCACCCTCTTCCGGCTTCATCTGTTCCAGCTTCAATTATATTTTTTAAAAAGTACTTTTTAAGCGCCATACATTAACATTGATCCACAAAATTAGTATAATTCTTTAACTCCAATGAAGCAATTTGTAATTTAAATTGGTATCTACAATTTAGTAGGTTTTGTTTCGTTCAAATATTTTACCTTTGCTGCTTTATGTGTTTTATGAGAAAACTATTTTTAGTGTTATTTTTTGGAATCTTTAGTGTTGCTTCTTTAGCTCAAATTACAAGATCAAGTAAATTTGACAATCCATCTCTTGAAGATAATTTATTTAAAAGTGACAGTACTTCTAAAGGTGAAGTAGAAATAAAATATGATGGTGTCACAAAATTTACTGATTATAAAATTATATCCTTTTATAATGATACAACAGTTGTTGACACTACCTTAACAATTAAAAAATATTTTCTATTTAATTACTTACGAAAAGATAATTTTGAATTATTACCTTTCCATAATCAAGGACAAACCTACAATAGGTTGGGGTATAGTTTTAAAAACAATTCTTTACTTCCTACACTGGGAGCAAACGCTAAACACTTTAATTATTACACCATTGAAGATATCTCCTATTATGAAGTTCCTACTCCAACTTCAGAAATACTATACAGAACTGGGTTAGAACAAGGCCAAGTTTTAGATGCTTTTTTAACCGTTAACACTTCTCGTGAATTTAATTTTTCTGTAGCATATAAAGGATTGCGTTCCTTAGGAAAGTATAGAAATTCCTTAGCAAGCCATGGAAATTTCAGAACTACTTTTAATTATCGAACTAAAAACGAAAGATACTATGCACGTGGGCACTTTTCTTCTTTTGATTTAAAAAATGATGAAAATGGTGGATTAACGGATACTTCAGTTCTGTTTTTTGAAAACAATGATCCTAATTATATTGATAGGGCTAGACTTGAAGTAAACTTCACAGATGCTGAGAATTTATTGGAAGGAAAACGATATTATTTTGAGCATTCTTACACCCTACTCACAAATAAAAAGAAGAAAAAAATAGAGTCTCAAACAAAAAAAGAAGTGCAAAAAAAGAACATTTCTACAGAGAAATCTCAACGAAAATCAAAAAAGGGATTCGATAAACAACTTAACTCAAAAACCACTAAAAAAGAGTTGTTATCAAATAGGGTTTCTTTAAGTATAAAAGACACTCTTCAACAAAAAAGTGATCCAATTGTTGTTAAAACAATTGTAAAATTAGATTCAGTTCCACCCGTAACAACAACTATTAAGAAAGACTCCTCACAAATAGACGTAGTTTCAAAAAAGTCTTTTTATGATGTGAAAATTGGACATACTTTTATGTATGAAACAAAACATTATAGGTACAAGCAATCCGTTGCAAATTCTATGTTTGGAGATTCATTTGAATCGAGTATTACAGACCATACGTCGTATCAGAAATTAGACAATCAATTCTATTTACAATTGAAATCAGCATATACGGGCACTTTAAAAGCTAAAATTAATTACTACAATTTTAACTATCATTATAACAGCATCTTATTTTACGATTCTCAAACAATTTCAGATAAATTAAAAGGAAATGCCATTGCAGCTGGAGCAGAGTGGAAAACTCAATTTGGTAATGTTTATTTAAAAGCTGATGCAACTTCAATTATAACAGGTGATATAACCGGAAGTTCCCTAAAAGCTAGTGCTATGATAAAAAAAGATAGTGTTTATAGCTTCAAAGGGTTTGCTGAATTTACTTCAAAATCACCTGATTTTAATAAAATACTATATCAAAGTGGTTACGAATCATACAACTGGCAACACAATTTTAACAATGAAAAAATTTCAGTTATTGGTATTGAATGGAAATCAACTAAATGGGGCTCTTTAAATGCTAGTTATAATTTAATTGATAATTACACTTATTTTGATGAAAGCTCTAATCCTGTTCAAGCAACTGAAACCTTAAACTATCTAAAAGTAAAAGCTAGTAAAGCTTTTCATTATAAAAAATTTACGTTGGATAATACCGTGATGTATCAAAATGTTGCTAAAGGTGAAGCATTTTTTAGAGTTCCAGAACTAGTGACTAGAAATACCTTATACTATTCAAGTTACGTTTTTAAAGGAAAACCTATGTATTTACAAACAGGGGTTACATTCAAGTATTTTTCATCTTATAAAACCAATGCCTATAATCCATTGTTAAGTGAATTTGTACTGCAAAATACAACCGAAATTGGAAATTTTCCGGTATTAGACTTTTTTGCAAATGCTCAAATACGAAGAACTCGAATCTTTTTGAAGGTTGAAAACCTAAGTGCAAGCTTTACAGGTAGAAACTACTACTCAGCACCAAATTATCCGTATAGAGATTTAACCGTACGGTTTGGAATTGTTTGGAATTGGTTTATATAAGACCGTCTTAAAAAAAGGCTATCAGAAAAGTAAAACTTAGTGTCATATCGAGCCTGTCGAAATATCTTATGTAATGATAATCAATATAAACTTCGACAAGTTCAGTTTGACAAAATTGATTTTAAGATTTTTTAAACGGTCTCTTTTTTAAAATTTCCTTATTAATTTTCATCTAAAAACCGTTGTAACTACTTTTTTATTAATTGTCTTATTTTAATATTGAAGGCTGCAAAAAATAAGGTCATAATTGGACTTAGCCAGTTAAATATGGCAAATACCGCATATTCTGCAACACCAACACCTAAAACACTTGACTGATAAGCACCACAGGTATTCCAAGGGATTAATACTGAAGTAACCGTTCCGGAATCTTCTAAAGTCCTACTCAAATTTTCAGGTGCTAATTCTTTATCTTCAAAAGCATTTTTAAACATTTTACCCGGAATTACAATAGCTAAATACTGATCTGAAGCAATAACATTTAACCCTAGACAACTCATAGCAGTACTAAAAAACAATCCAAAGACTGAAGTAGCTAATTTCAATAACGCCTTAGTGATTTTTGCTAATGCACCAATAGCATCCATTACTCCTCCAAAAACCATAGCACAAAGAATTAGAAAAATTGTCCAAAGCATTCCTTTCATTCCTCCTGCACTAAATAGCTCGTTTAATTTTTCGTTATCTGTTAAAATTTCTGTGTCAATAAAAATCGAATTTATAATAGATTTTAATGGTGAGCTTGAAAGGTCATTTAATACTTCACTTTGAAAAATAACTGCAAAAACAGCAGCTAAAATAACTCCTACACCCAGCGCAATTAAGGGCTTTGTTTTTGTAACTATAAGCCCAATTACAGCTAATGGCACAATAAACAAATAAGGTGTAATATTAAAGGTGTTTTTTATGGTAGCCAATAATCCACTCACATCAGCAGTTCCAGTAGTTTCTATATTAAAACTTATAATACTAAAAACAATTAAAGTAATTGTAATAGTTGGTACGGTGGTAATTGCCATATACCTGATGTGTGTAAATAAATCTGTTCCAGCCATAGCCGGTGCCAGATTTGTGGTATCGCTTAATGGTGACATTTTATCTCCAAAATACGCTCCTGAAATTACAGCTCCTGCAATCATTCCAGCTGGAATTCCCAAGGCACTTCCAATTCCAACCAGTGCAATACCAACGGTAGCAGATGTAGTCCAAGAGCTTCCTGTTGCAATAGATATGATAGCTGCTATAATCACTGAGGCAGGTAAAAAAATTGACGGATTTAACACTTGTAGTCCATAATATACCATGGCGGGAATAATCCCTCCAACAAGCCAAGTTCCTGCTAAAGCACCAACCAAAAACAGTATTAGTATGGGAATTAACACACTTTTGATGTTTTCCAACACTTCTTTAATCATTATAATTAATGGAACTTTATTAAAAAAACCTACAAATGCTGCAATGGAACCTCCAATTAATAATATATATTGATTTGAATATTCTCCTAACAGTTCTCCTCCAGCAAAAAATATATTGTAAGCAAGCATCCCCATTAAAAGAACTACAGGTATTAGTGCTTCCAAAAGGCTTAGCTCTTTATTTTGAATTATTTTTTGATCTTGTATTTCAATTTCGGAAAGATTTTTGTTGTCTTGCATTCTATTTTTTTTACGAATGTAATGATACGGAAATTTGAAAGTTTATGCAACTAAAAAACCTCACCCAATAGTTGAGTGAGGCTTAAAATGATTTGTTTTTGTTTAATTATAGTGTTAGTGATCCTTTTTTCTTAAAAACCCCAACTTGGGTCATACATTTGTGCATAGCTCTGTAGGTTCTTTCAATGTCGTTATCTAATCCAATAGAAAAACGAATGATCCCATCAGAAAGACCCATTGTTTCTTGTTCGTCTTCTGGAATTTCAGAAGAGGTACTAGTCCCAGGGGCGCTAAACAAGGTTTTATAGAATCCTAAACTAACTGCTAAATAACCTAAATTATTTTCTTGCATTAATTCCATTAATTCATTTGCTTTAGCCAAGGTACCAACATCAATGGTCATAATTCCTCCAAAACCATATTCTTCATTTTGCATTGATTTGAAAAGCTCATAGTCTGGATGACTTTCTAAGCCTGGATACACTACTTTCAAGCCATCTTTCTCGAATGCTTCAGCCAAATATTTTGCATTTTCACTATGCTTTTTCATTCTAATATGAAGTGTTCTCAGGTTTTTTAAAATACTCGATGCACGCAAACTATCCATTACAGGGCCCAATAACATTGCTGCCCCATCATTCACACTTCTCAAACTATTTATAAACTCTTGTGTACCACAAACAACACCACCAACAGTATCATTAGTTCCATTTATAAACTTAGTTAAACTATGAATTGTTACATCTGCACCTAATTTTTGAGGTGAAATTAACAATGGTGAAAAAGTATTATCTACTACTAAAATAATGTTGTGTTTTTTTGCAATTTTAGCCAATTCAGAAATATTTGCAATTTCTAACAATGGATTGCTAATTGTTTCACAATAAATCATTTTAGTTGCTGGCGTAATAGCTGCTTCCACTTTTTCTAAAGAAGTAATATCTACAAAAGAGGTAGCAATATTAAATTTAGGAGCAAAGTTCTTTAAAAAAGCATAAGACCCTCCATAAATTGTTCTACTTGATACAATATGATCACCCGCACCACAGACTTGCATTAAAACAGATGTAATTGCTCCCATTCCTGAGCCAGCTACATTTGCAGTCTCCGTAAATTCCATAGCTGCTAAAGCCTCTCCTAAGTATAAGTTACTTGGACTTGTATGTCTTGAATATAAATAGCAACCTTCTGCGTGCCCTTCGAAAGTATCGAGCATTGTTTTCGCATGTAAAAAAGTGTAAGTTGCTGAATCTGAGATAGAAGGGTTAACACCTCCAAATTCTCCAAAATACTGTAAATCTTGAATATTATTTGCTGGTTTGTTACTCATAATTAATTAATTTATCCAATAAAATTACTAAAGTGCACATTAATAAACTGCATTATTTTACTAAATCAGCATTTTATTCTATTTTAGAGTAATTTAATAGATTTTTTCACTTTTAAACTTAATTATTTTAATTATTTTAGCAAAAATTACTGAAATGATTCTATTAGATGCAACTGACAAACAGATTGTCAACCTTTTACAGAAAAACTCCAAAGCAAATATTAAAGAAATTGCTATCAAAATTGGTTTAACACAAACCCCCACTTATGAACGCATAAAGCGCTTAGAAAAGTCAGGGGTTATTCATAAATATATTGCTGTTTTAAATAAAGAGAAAGTTGGGTTTACTGTTGAAGTATTTTGTCAGGTTACACTATTGGTTCATTCAAAGGAATTGATTCGAAAATTTGAAACTGCTGTGAACAAAATTGATGAGGTAATTGAATGTTTTCACGTAGCAGGAAATTATGATTATTTATTAAAAGTGATTGTACCAGATATGAAAAGCTACCAATTATTTTTAAAAAACAAATTATCCGTATTAGAATCTGTTGGAAATGTTCAAAGCACTTTTGTAATGTCCTCAACTAAAGACACTTCTATTCTAAAGTTAACCTAAAAATCTTTTTGATCTATTCTCTCTATAAATGTTTTGACCACGGATTTATTAATATGAATTTTATTTAACAGCTACAATCTTAACTTTAAGATCAAATTTGTCTTTAATGAATTTTTCTTTTAAATTATTAAAAAAAGATTTAGATCTATATTTCAGATGAAAATCGGCTCTGTTAATTTGAAATCTTTCACTTGTTAAAGTCACCCCATTAGTGGATTCCTCTAATGTGGCTATAAAGGTAATTTTCTTGGTAATATCTTTAATTGTTAAATCACCTGTAACTATTAATTTACCTTGGTTACTTGAACTACTAGTGATTTTGAATTTTGAATTTGCATATACTTCAGTATCAAAAAAATCTGCTGATTTTAAATGCTTTTCTAATTTTTCACTTCCATCTGTATCGTTTATTGTAGCCATATTTGCGACAAAAGAACCTCCTTTTAACGTTCCTTGCTCTATTATTAATTCTCCAGAAACTAACTTAAGAGTACCCTCGCGCGCCCCTCCTAGCTTGAACCCTTTCCAATTAATTATTGAACTTTCTATATCTACTTTGTAAGTAGTTTCAACCTTTGTTTTTAAATTTCCAAATGACATTGAAACAAACGTCAGTAACAAAATTTTTATACTTATTACTTTCATATTGATTTTTATTAATTGAGCTTTATATTGATATTACAAAACACCTTAACTAAATTAGTTTAAGGTGTTTTGTGCAAGTAATCTGATATTTATTACCCTACTTTTTTAAGTACAATTTGCTCTAAGTTTTTATTTACAATCATTTTGTAAAATTCTTTAATTTCGCTATAATTTAATGCTGGATAGACAGCTGAATTAATTTCAAGTTTAGACAAAATATTAATTTTATTGCCAACAACATCTACATTAAATCTATAAACTCCCATTTTATCACTTAATCCTATAATCAATTTTTCTGGCACAAATTCAACCACATAACCATCTGGGATTGTAAAACTTATTGCATCTTTTTTTATAAATGATGTTCCAAAATCTATTGGATATTGGCGTCGCTCCAAACTAAAAGGTGTTTTTATAATAGCATTAAATAGCAATGGTTTAAAATATAATTTATCACCAACAACATCAACTAAATCTTCCGATGAAAATTTAAACATCTCAACTACAGGCTTATAGATTTTTTTATTATTCAAAACTTTGAAATCTATAATTTCAATTAATTCATTATCTTCTTCAACTCTTTCAATATTTAATTCATTATTTAATAATCCATAATTATTTCTATAATTAAGACCATATACATCTGTAAAATTTGTTCGTTGCATTCCTTCAATAAATCCTTCTCTACCAATAACAATGTTTACAGCCCTACTTTCTACAGCTCGTTTTTGGGGTACTAAATTAACCCAAGAAGAAACTCCACCCTTCTTAACAACCCTACCACGCCAATTCAAATCTCTTAAAGGCAAAACATTTGGAACACTGTATACTTCTGTTGCATCCAATAAAATTATCGTTCCATTTAATTCAACCGCTGCAATTACATAATTAAACCCATTTGATGTTGGAAACATTGGAATTCCATTTTTTCTTGTGCTCAACAAAACTGGATTTGCGTCTAATCCTGATTCTCTTAACATGGAAACTAGCATTAAATTAATTTCTGCTACATTACCAACGCCTTCCTCATAGGCCTTTTTAACTCCATTCTGTGTAAATTTACCATAATGTTCATTCCATTTAACCTTGGACTTTACAAAACTAAAAACAAGATTTAATCTTTCTAGTGGGTCATTAGACTTTGCTAAAATTATAGATATGTCATCTTTGAAATAGTTTTTCTTTCGAAGTTCAACCCCAAATATTGATGATTCATAAATCTTTTTACTAACATCATTCCATGTCGTTGAGTAATATTTGATTGCTTCTTGAGGTCTTTTAATATATGAAAGTTCTAATTGAATTGAAGACCTATAATTATTAATATTACCTACATAATCTTCCTTAATTAAAGCTGGAATATTTTTGTCAACTACTTTGAAAACATGTTCTTTTAAACTCACATTTTCGTAATGTTTTTCAGTCTTTGCAGAAGTAAGACTCTGTTTGGACCTGTAGGAATATTGAAAAGTTCTATTGTTAGTGCTCTCCACTAAATTAATAGGTAAAAACCCCTTTAAATGGCTTTTAAATTTAAAATATTCTGGAATTTTTACTGAAACATTTAATTGCATTATAGGGATGTCTTGTTGAAGAACTAATTCATCAATATATGTATAAAAAGGTGATACAATCTTATATTTCCACTCTACTACTGCACCTTTTTTTAATGCTGGCATTGTGAATTTCCTGGTGTGCAATCTTCCAGATTCCCTCTCTTTAAACACCTGGTTTTTAGCTAATTTTTTAGTGCTAATTTTCCCATTTTCAATGGTGTAAGTAACACCCTTTAATGATTTAACTTCTTCTATGACAGTCTTGTTTCTATACAACCGTATTTTTTTTGTGGCATAGTCAAACCCTTCTTCGTTATATATTTTTATTCTTTCATGAACTTCTGTCATAATCCGCCACCCCTCTGTTCCATCATATTCATAATATACCCTTTCTTGCTTATACAAATAAGCCGCATTTACAGTCGAATCAAGTGGATAAAATTCCTCTTTCAATTCTTCTTTAGATACCTTTCCAAATTTATAATTTTGTCCAATTGCTTGGTTTACAACAGTAAGTATCAATGCAATAATTAGTCCTTTTTTCATATCTTATATTTTTTTTAATACAATTTGCTCTAAGTTCTTATTTACAATCGTTTTGTAAAAATCTTTGATCTCGTTATAATTTAATGCTGGATATATGGCTGTATTAATTTCAAGCTTCGAAACAACATTAATTACATTACCATTTACTTTCGTTATAAACCTATAGACCCCGTAATTGTTTTTTAACCCAATCGCCAAATTTTTGGGAATAAAATCAACACTATAACCTTCAGGAATTACAAAGTTTATTGAATTTTTTTCTACAAATGCAGTCCCAAAATCTATTGGGTAATCTCTTTTTTCAAGTTTAAATGGATTTTCCGTTTTTGAATTAAACAATAATGGTTTAAAATACATTTTATTACCAACAACATCCACTAAATCTTCAGATGAAAATTTAAACGTTTCAACAATTGGTTTATAGATATTATCTTTATTAAGTAATTTAAAAGTCTCTATTTCTATTACTGCATTCTTTTCTTCTATTTCTTCAATTAAATTTTCATCTTTTACTTTTGAATATTGGCTTCTAAAATTTAAGGCCTCGATTCCTGTTAAATTAGTTCTTTGCATTCCTTCAACATAACCCTCTTCATCAATGGTTATACTCATTGTATTACTTTCTAATGAAGGTTTATTCGGTGTTAAAGCCACCATTGTAGAACTTCCACTTTCCCTAACAATTCTTCCTTTCCAATTTATGGCCCTTAATGGTAAAACATTTGGTGTGCTAAATTCTTCTGTTGCATCTAATAATATAACATCATTTTCTACCTCAACTGCGGCTATTACATAATTTAATCCATCATTTGTAGCAAAAATTGGAATTCCATTATCTCTCGTACTAATTAAAACAGGGTTAGCACTTAAGCCTAATCCACGTAAAACTGCCACAAGTAACAAATTAATTTCTCCCGAATTACCTGTTCCTTCTTTGTAAGAGCTTTTAATCCCATCATGACAATATTTACCCAAATACCCATTCCATTTCACCTTGCTTTTTACAAATTCCAATGCACCATTAATTTTTTCGGTTTTTGTATGATATAGGGAATTTAATTTAACCAAATCTCCTTTTAAAAAATTAGATTTCCCTAGTTCTCCACCAAATTTTGTGTTTTTATAAATATTTCTAGTTACATCATCCCAGTTATGAGAAAATGATTCGTAAGAGTAGCCTGGAATCTCAATACTTGAAACTTCAAAAACCACTCCTGCTCTATAATTATTTATATTACTAACAAAAGATTCTTTTTTTAAGGCTGGAACAAAATTTGCTGAAATATTATAGACTCTATCAATAATATTAAAATCTGAATTATTTTTAGACTCTTGTTTAATTGCAAAGGAAATATATCCTTTTTGCCTTTTACTAAAATTAAAATACCCTAAAAGTGTAATTTTACTTTTATATTTTTCTACAGGTATTGAATATTGCAGTACAACATCATCAACTGAACTATAAAATGGAGACCAAATTTTATACTTCCATTCAATTACACACCCCTCTTTTAAATTTGGCATGGTAAACTTTTGAATGCTTCTAAACTTGCTTTTCTTTTCTTTAAAAATCTCCTTTTTATTAAGTTTTGTTATTTGTATTTTCCCATTTTCCAAATTATAAGTTTGCGCTTTTAAACCGCTAACTGCTTCTTTTGAGCTACTACTAACAGCTAATTCTATTTCATTAGTTGCCCAATCAAATCCTTCTTTATTATAAATTTTTATCCGATAATGCATTTCAGTTACCAAACTCATTTCATTTGCTAAAAACGTATGATATGTTCTCCTGTTTTTATATAAAATTACTGCGTTTGCTGAAGAATCTTGAAGATAATATTTCTCCTGTAATTCTTCTTTTGAAACTTTACCAAATTTGTAGTTTTGAGCAAATAACTGATTGGAAGTTAGAATTACAACTAATACTATTAAAATATTTTTCATGAATTAATTTTTGTTTAAAATTATTTTTGAATTATCATATTTTCTAATTTGTTTTCTAAATTTCCTATAGTTTTCATATTCCTCCTTCGCATAATTACCTTCTTCCATTTGTAGCGTTCTTCTATAGAGCAACGTATTCTTATCAATTTTTGTAATTTCAACAGTAAAGCTTCCAAATTTCGTTTTTAATTCAATATTTTCAGGAATATACTCTGTGCTAAATTCTTTTGGTAATTCCATTTCAATCTCATCAACATCTAAAAAACTGGTAGAAATCTCAAAAGGTAATTTTCTATTTCTAACCCTTTTTGGGACATATGAATATTTATTAAAAGCATTGATTGGAATTAACATTTGGGATCCACTATTGGAGGGGTAATCTGTTGCTACAAAATCTAAATTTTCTTCATATTTATTTTCCTCTCTATTATTATTCACTTCAATTTTAGAGAACTTAATGTTGTTAATATTGGATAAGTATTTTTTAAATCGAATATCTAGTTCTTTAGGACTTTTACCATCTGAACGCATCATGTGATCTCCATATTGAATTCCAGAAGATTCGATGCTTACCTTTGCAGATATTGTTCCATCTTTATCTATACTTAACAATCCTTTTGTAAATTGTAAACTCTCTTCTGTTTTATATTTTTTTGTACGCTTTATAACACCCCCTTCTGGTTTAATTACCAATGCATCTCTATCATCAGTAAAATCACCTATTTCATTAAATGGGTTTTTTTGACTGGTACATTCCAACCAAATATCACGTCCAGAAATTGGCACATATAAAATCATATGATTACCTTCAGGTGAAGCCACATCTGCATCCATATTTCTTTTCTCGTCAGCATAAATAAGTGTATGGTACGAGGCAATACCAACTTCTTTAAGAAGTGCTGCAGTGTAATTTGTAAGTGCTTTACAATCTCCATACCCTAGCTGATCCACATCGTTTGCTGGCATAGGTTTGAATCCTCCAATACCAACTTGGACGCTTATATACCGTACTTTATTTTGAACATATTCATACACTATTTTAGCCTTTTCTATTGGATCTGTTACATCTGCCGTTAAAGTTCGCATCTTTTGCTTTGTTTCTTCTTGCAAATTAATTGTGTTATGAATTAAATTAACATAATACCACTTTCCAAATTCTTCCCAATTATTAGCTTCTCCATCTACGCCTTCCAAATTAAATTTATTTACTCCTAATTTAACATTTGGAAAGATGTCTAAAAAAAATGGTGCATACGGTTCGTATTTCACAGCAGGAATATCTCTAACTTCATAATTTAACACCCCGTTAGATTCATTCGAAGCAATACTTAAATCTTTAAAGTTTTTTTCAGATTTCCGAAGCGTAACACCTGCTGGGTATTTTATACTAAATTTTGATTTTTGAACACTTTGTAAATAGCTTTTTATTGGTATCCACCTTCTAATAAAAGCAGTGTTTGATGTCTTTACTTCGTATTTGTAATAAATCGTGTAAGGGTATGATATAGGTGTGTAATCATAATATAATAACCGACCATCATTGTAGAGTGAAAATCCATCGTAGGCACTATAATCTCTAAACTCACTCTTTTTAATTTTTTTTAGCTGTTCACCCGAGGAATCATAAATATAGACAGTTACATTTTTTATTGTTCTCCTCTTATCGTAATGGAGGAGTACATCTTCATAATTTTCTGCTAATTTGTTGAAAATTGTAATTGCTTTTTCAACTTTAATAATCATATCTCTTTGAGATTTCATCTCTATAGCAACATTTTCAAACCTAATAACAGAGTTTGCATTTTCCTTTAAATTTTCAGGAATAGTATTAATGTTAAAATTGTGATCTTGTGAAGTTATTGAGGAAATAAAAAAAAGTGTACAAAGTACAACAAGGACTGTTTTTTTCATAGAAATTTTATTTCCATAAAGATAAAAAAATCACCTTAAAGAAAGGTAGTTTACGCCCTTTTTTTTGAATCAATTAGGATGGTAACTGGCCCATCATTAACTAGAGCTACTTTCATATCGGCGCCAAACTCACCAGTTCCTACTTTTTTACCCACTAACAGCTCTAATTGCGTAACAAATGTCTCGTATAAAGGTATTGCAATTTCAGGTTTAGCAGCTTTTAGATAAGAAGGTCTATGTCCTTTTTTGGTACTCGCTTGCAAGGTAAACTGACTCACAACAATAAGATCTCCTTTTTCATCCAGTACTGAATTATTCATAATTCCATTGACATCATCAAAAATTCGAAGATTTACAATTTTTTTGGTAAGCCATTCAATGTCCTCAAATGTATCTTCAATTTCGACTCCTAATAGAATCAGCAACCCTTTAGAAATCTCACTAACTATTTCTTTATTTATAGTTACAGAAGCATTTGAGACTCTTTGAATTACAACTTTCATCCTATCTAATTGGTTATTTGATTAATCATGCATTCCTTCATGATTTTCAACTTTATTATTGAAATTGACCTTAACGGAGGTAAAACTTGATTGCTACTCCTCTAATTGTTTAAGTTTAAGTCTTAGTCTTTGTCTTAGTCTTAGTCTTTGTCTTTGTCTTTAGGCCTTACCCATTAGCTATAAACATCTACTCTATAGTTTTCTTCATCTCCTTCAACTATTTGTAAATAACTTCTATACCTTGAAAAAGCTATTTCATCGTTCTCTACAGCTTCTTTAATGGCACAAGAAGGTTCATTGATATGCATACAGTTATTGAACTTACATTTCGATTTCAATTCAAAAAATTCAGGGAAATAATCTGTTATTTCCGAAGGTTCAAAATCTACTACTCCAAATCCTTTTATTCCAGGTGTATCAATAATAAATCCTCCAAAACTTAATTCGAACATTTCTGCAAAAGTAGTAGTGTGTAATCCTTGTTTATGTTGTTTTGATATTTCAGAAGTTTTTAAATTTAAAGAAGGTTCTATGGCATTTATTAAGGTGGATTTACCAACTCCAGAATGTCCAGAAAACATGGTTGTTTTCCCTTTCATTAAATCAATTACCTTTTCAACATTTATGTTCTTTGTAGCTGAAACATCAATACAAGTATAACCAATAGATGTATATAGTTCTGTTAGTATTGTTTTTTTAGCTAACAAACTAGCATCATACATGTCAACTTTATTAAAAAGAATAACAGCAGGAATACTATACGCTTCAGCAGTTGCTAAAAAACGATCTATAAACCCCGTAAATGTAGGCGGATTGTCTATGGTAACTAATAAAAAAGCAATATCAATATTCGCAGCAATAATATGGGTTTGCTTGGAAAGATTGACAGATTTACGGATGATATAATTTTTCCTTTCAGATATTTGATTAATAACACCTGTTTCTTTTCCATCTTCATATTCAAAATTCACTTGGTCTCCAACAGCTACTGGATTGGTACTTTTTATTCCCTTAATCCTGAATTTTCCTTTCAATCTACAATCCACTTTTTGTCCGTTTTCTATATAAACGGTATACCAGCTTCCTGTCGATTTTGTTACAATTCCTATCACCTAACTAAAAAAATTAATTACTTTGGTATCCTATAAAACTAAATATCAGCACAAATATAGTTTAAATTTACCCTATATTTGAATTGAATTTTACTAACTTTTTTAAAATCAAATTATCATGAAAAAAATTTTCTTAGTAACAGTATTGCTCATTTCTTCAATGATTGATGTACAAGCACAAACCTATGAATACAAGATTATCACTACGGTGGAGTCAATTGTACCAATGGGTATAGGTAGGTCAAGAATTATTTCTGCGGATGAAGAAAAAGATTACAAACAGTTTACAACCTTAAGAACGGAAACAAACAAAAAACAAAATAAAACCAAAAGATCTGCTGCAAAAATCAATCAATTTGAAGAAACTAAATTGGTGAATTTTTATAGTGTTGCTGGTATCAATTTTAAAAATATTGCTTCTAATGATGCGCTTATGAGTTCTAAAATTAATGCTATGATTTTAGAAGGTTGGGATTTAGCTTTTGTAACTAGTGGAGTAGAAAGTGATTCTGGTAAAGGTGATGGAAAAGGAATCTATATCACTCGTTATATATTTAAACGAGTAAAACAATAAATTTATTTATAAAAGAGGTTGTTTAAGTGAACATCGTCATTCTGAACTTGGTTCAGAATCTCATCAAGCAATATACTTGCGAGGATACTTAAACAACCTCTTTTAAATTTACTTTATATGGTGCTGAATATTAATTGACTCTACATGAATTGCTCTAAAAATTTGTTCTATAAACTCTTTATTTAAACCATTCTTTTGCCCTCTGTCAATCATTTTCTTTAAAATATCAGCCCATCTTGCACTTTGTAAAATAGCTACATTTTCTTTTTTCTTCAATTGCCCAATACCTTCAGAAATTCCCATTCTATCTTTTAATAGATCAATTAAATTGGTATCTATTAAATCAAGTTCCTTTCTAAACATTGTCAATTTTCGCTGAAATTCTTCCTTGCTACTGCTTTTTTGGCGAATTTTCAAATCGTCTGTTATTTGACTTAATTGAGTTGGTGTTACTTGCTGTGCAGCATCACTCCAAGCATTATCCGGATCAATATGTGTTTCAATCATAAAACCGTCATAATTTAAATCCAATGCTGTTTGCGAAACATCTAACAAGGTATCTCTTCGTCCGCAAATATGTGATGGATCCAAGATCAATGGTAAATTTGGAAATTCCTTTTTCAATTCAATAGCTATTTGCCATTTTGGTTTATTTCGGTAGTGCGTAGATTTATACGTAGAAAATCCTCTATGAATAACTCCTAATTGAGAAATTCCTGCTGTTTGAAAACGTTCTACAGCACCTAACCACAATGCCAAATCTGGGTTTACTGGATTTTTTACTAAAACAGGTTTATCAACCCCTTTTAAAGCGTCAGCAATTTCTTGTACCACAAATGGGTTTACAGTTGTTCGTGCACCAATCCATAAAATATCAATATCGTGTTTCAAAGCCAATTCAACGTGATTGGCATTTCCTACTTCAGTAGTCACCAACATTCCTGTTTCTTCTTTTACTTTTTGAAGCCAAGGCAAGCCAATTTCCCCAACACCTTCAAAACCTCCTGGTCGTGTTCTTGGTTTCCAAATCCCTGCTCTAAATACATTTGTGTCGGTATTTTTAAGCTCATGTGCCGTTTTTAAAACCTGCTCTTCTGTTTCTGCACTGCAAGGACCCGCAATTACAATGGGATGAGATAAGCCCATGCTATCTAACCATTTTCTGTTTTCTTTTGTTATTTCCATTTCTCTTAATTTCTTTATTTAGTGGTGTTAGTCTATTCCGTTTAAAATTGTTTTAATATAATTTGTGTTCAACATGACTTCTTTTAATCCCTTGTCATTATCACTTTCTATAAGCTCTCTAAATTCCTTTAAATTTTTAATATATTCATCTAAAGAGCGAATAATATTTTCTTTGTTTTGAAGAAAAATTGGCGACCAAGTTGCTGCTGAACTTTTTGCCAAACGAACCGTTGAAGCAAACCCTGTACTTGCCATATCAAAAATATATTCTTCATTTTCTTCTATTTCTAATACTGTTTTCCCTAACATAAAAGAGCTCACATGCGATAAGTGAGAAACATAGGCAATGTGTCTGTCATGTTCTTCTGGACTCATCATTTTAATTCGCATATTTAGTTTTTTAAATAAACTAAGCGCTTTATCTAATATTTTCCAATTACTCTTATCCGTTTCACATAGGATATTTACTTTTTCATCAAACAAGTTTAATATTGCTGCTTCCGGACCTGAAAATTCAGTTCCTGCCAATGGGTGAGCCGCTACAAAATTCCTCCGCATTGGATGGCTTGAAATAGCTTTACATATTTCATTTTTCACCGATCCTACATCAAAAACCAACGTGTTTTCTGCTATTAAATCCAACACTTGTAGTGTTACCTTCGGAATTACATTTACAGGAACAGCTACAATTACAACTGAAGCATCTGTAATATCAGAGAAATCTGCTTCAACATCTATTACTCCCAATGTCAATGCCTTTTTTATATGTTCTGGGTTTTCATCAATTCCATAGACTTTATAGCCATTTCGTTCTTTTAGATCCTTTGCCAAAGAACCTCCTATTAAACCCAAACCAATTACTACTAATTTTTCCATGCTTTATTTTTTTAGGGTTGTTACTCTGGTTAATACTTCTTCTAGCACCTCTTCAGAAACACATAAAGATGCTCTAATATAGCCTTCTCCTTGGCTACCAAAAACAGTACCTGGAGTAATAAAAACTTCTTTATCACTTAAAAGTTTATCTGTAAATTCTTCTGATTTCTGCTGATTTGATAATTTTGCCCACACAAATAACCCTGTGCTATTTTTAGCATAAGTACAATTTAGCGCATTCATTATTTTCCATACCAATACTCTTCTTTTTTGATAAATATCATTTTGTTTTTCAAACCAACTCTTTGGTAGTTTTAAGGCTTCAACTGCTCCTTTTTGAATTCCTAAAAACATTCCAGAATCCATATTGCTTTTAACCTGTAATATGGTGTTCAAAATTTTAGCATCTCCAACTACCATCCCAACTCTCCAACCTGCCATATTAAATGTTTTACTGAAAGAATTGAGCTCAATTGCAACCTCTTTAGCTCCTTCAATTGCCAAAATACTTTGTGGGTTATTATTTAAAATAAAACTATACGGATTGTCATTTACCAATAAAATATTGTGCTTTTTCGCAAATAAAACAAGTTGCTCAAAATCTTCTATTGAAGCTACTGCACCTGTTGGCATATGCGGATAATTTAACCACATAATTTTTACGTTGGTTAAATCTCCCTTTTCTAATTCCTCAAAATTGGGCATCCAATTATTTTCGGCCGTCAAATTATAAAAAACAGGTTCAGCTTCTACTAGCTTTGTAACTGAAGCATATGTAGGATATCCAGGGTTTGGAATGAGTACTTTATCTCCTTTATTTAAAAAAGCCATAGAAATATGCATAATCCCTTCCTTTGACCCCATTAAAGGTAAAATTTCATTGGTAGCATTTAGTGATACTTGGTATTTATCGTTATAAAAATCCCGAATACCTTCTCTAAATTCAGGAATTCCTTGGTAACTTTGATATTTATGCGCG
>JQIA01000339.1_pt1 | contig 22982 bp, 18 predicted proteins | sample 811431 | NCBI WGS metagenome assembly JQIA01 (sample SAMN02998118, study PRJNA258478) | marine sediment metagenome | biome: marine; feature: seafloor; material: sediment; isolation source: oil-polluted sediment collected from 3 locations (0.5 km, 0.7 km and 0.9 km)... | place: USA: Gulf of Mexico ...
TGACGTAAAGAACTACTACTTCACACTTGATGCCTTGGAGCTGGAGTACTACAAACTTTTGCAACATTGGGGTTTAAATACAATCACCATAATTGATTCTACAGAGTGTGAAAAAAAGCAAGAGCTAATCTATTTTTAAAATTAACGAAGTCTGCTTTTGGCTGCTTATTAACATTGTGTTACGGCGTTATAAGTTTTTTTACGTCCTTACGTCATACGGGTTTATTAGAGCATAAAGGATAAAATTTCACCTTAAATACCAAAACCACTTGACGCCATATTTCTGTTCATCGTACCATCCTGATGGTTTTTGTAATTAACACAATTAAAAAAGAGATTATGAAAAAAACGTCAGGAAAATTTACGCGCATTTCACCATTTCTGATTATCGTTGCTGCTGCGATCATGATTCAGCTTTTAGGGCGGTACCATGCAACTGACGTATTTGTGGTTAAGCGCTATTTTTATACATTGTGGGTTGTTCTAAGAATCGGTGTGCCGTTTATTATTGTCTTAAGCATGGGAATACCATTATCCCGGCTTGGGTTTCGTCTGCCGGAAATTGACAGGAAAATGGCCGTCGGGGTCGGCATTATTTTTCTATTGCTGATTGCATGTTTTGTCGGAGCCCAATTTTATCAGAGTTATTTTAACTCATATGCCAATGTCTTTCATTCCGGAATTGTTAATAAAACCTCCCGGTTTATAAATTTTCTGATTTTTACCTCTTCGACACTTATCGGGTGGGAAATTCTGCATCGGGGTTTTTTGCTGATGGGGATCCGGTATGTTCTTGTTGAAAAAGAAGGGGTGAGTGATGCGACTGCTATTCAGATTGCAGTTGGCATTGTCTGGATTTTTGAAGTTGTTTATCATTTTATCAAACCGGAGCCGGAAGCCTTTGGATTGCTGATTGGTTCACCGCTACTGAGTTATATTGCGATTCGGAGTAAGAGCATTCTGCTGCCGTTTCTGATTCATCTTTCTGTTGAAATGCTTTTTATTACAGCCCTTTTAATGCGCTAAAGCGTTACTACGTGTCGCTCCGTTATATATTGAGCGCCCGCAGGGCTCCTTTGTTAGCACCTAAAAGCTTATACCTAAATGCTGAGTTTTTGATATCAATGCGACAGAAGATACTTATTCAGAATCTTCTGATATTCGCCGGAGGCTTTCATTTTATCTAATGTTTTCTGCCATTTTTGTACCTCATTGTCCGGTGTATCTTTAGACATTGCTATGTATAAAAAATGACTGAATAACGATACATCTGTTTTTTTTACGTGAGTTGGATCAATGCCGAGAGTTTTCAACGTAGGGCCGACTGTTACCTCACCCGCTGGTATTAAATCACCTCGTTTTGCCATTAGCATTTTAAAACCCTGTGATGGTTTTGTGGTTATGAACAGATTTTCAAAACCGAGTTGTTTGAGGTGTTTGTGTTCCGGGAAATCTCTTGAAACCAGAATATCATATGGCATAATCTTCGCCTCGTTCAGGCTCGTGATATTAATGGAAGAGCTTGTACGTTTATAAAAATAAACCCTGTCCTCAATTAAAGGCCCGACCCACTTGAACAGGGGAGCTCTCTCTTCGTTTTTTCCCATGGAGAAGAGGACTCTTTCTGGTTCATGCTGAATTTTATAATAGGCCCGGGCCCATGGATATATTTTAATGTTAGGCTGGCAGCCCATTTTTTTTAGCATGGCCTGCACAATTTCGACACTGAGGCCGGTGACCTTGCCATTCTCTGTATACCCGAAAGGAGCCAGCTCTTCTGTCATCACTACTAACTGCTCAGCGTATCCGCTCTGTACAATACAAAATGAAAATATAATTAAAATAATTGTAACGTTGAATTTGTAAGACATCATTTTCCCCTACTTAAAGACGCCCAATATCTGCGTTGCATTTAGCGCTGACGTTTCACTTCGTAGCACCCCTTGTCATTGCGACGTCCGGATTTTGAACTTTTTTCTTTGCCATACCAAATAGGGTTTTTACGAGACTGCCACTATTATAGCATATATTTTGCTGATCGAAAAAAAAAGAGAGGTTTTTTTGTGCGAGGAAGTTCTTTCACGTTACTCTCATAGCCGGGTGTCGCAAGTAACTGTTATTGCGGGTTATTTGAGTGTAAGGGACCTTTATTCCTGATGTCTTTGTTTTTCTATTTGTGTTTAATATCCCTGGACCATTTCTGAATCTGCCGTGCCTCATCTTCCGGAATCCCCAGGGATAAAAGCAGTTCATAGTGCGCTTCCGGGGCGCAGGTCTCAAATTCAGCATGCCATTTTGCCATGGCCGCCTCATCCATTCCGGCTGCTTCAAGCATTTTTACCCATGTCTCTTTATTCACCACCGGGGAGTACGATTTTCCGGTCATATTCTTCAGCATTTCGATAATGATATGCTGCTGTTTTCTGAGTTGTAGAATCTGGTCTCCAAGCTCAAGCATACGGTTCTCGAGGATTTTTGCGCTGGGTTCGGCATCGGTGTATAGCAGGCGCTTAATATCAGAAAGGGGCAATCCTGCATCCCTGAAAATACAGATGTTTTCAAGTTTTTGATACTCTGTCTCTGTGTATACCCGATACCCGGTTTCTGTCCGTTCCGGAGCCTGGAGCAGGCCTGTTTTGTCATAGTAGAGCAGTGTGCTTCGGGAAAGGCCAAAGAGACCGGCCAGTTTTGATATGGAATACGTTTTCATTTTTCAATCCTTTCAAATAAGACGGCGGATTTTTACATACCGCCGCCTGATTTAATTATCTGGATGCTGCCCGGATTTTTGCAATTTCATCCGATGATATGCCAAGCCATTCCAGAAATCCCTCATGCCCTTCCGGATGCTTTGTTTCAAAGATGCCGTGCCATTTCATCATGGTTTCATCGTCGAGCCCGATTGCCTGAAACATGGATACCCACTCGTCTTTACTTACGTTCTTCTGCATTGTCTTTCTCCTTGTTATAAAATTTATTCTACTGTCATAGTCGTGATAATTCAAGGTATAAACTGTGAAGCTATAGTCGGGTCAAGGGGGGGCACAAATCAGAATACGGAAGTCGGAAGTGCCGTTCGTTTTATACCAGGTCGTTTATATCGAATGCCAGGGTTAACGCATTTGGATTTCGGAGTATATCATTTCAGGTAACTGGAGACTTTGGGTAAACGCAGATAAATTTTATACTATGAGTATGCTCTTGAAATTATAGCGAATCAAAATATATACCAACTTTACCCTGCGTTTACCCTGTATCGAATGCTATAGCCCATTGATTTTTTTTGGAAAATCGATTAAAATTAAGAGATTAATCCTATAGGAGGTTTTTGTGAATAGTAAAGCTATGATCTATCCTCTCTTATCTGTTTTGATTTTCAGTTTATTATCTACTGCTACATTTGGTGATCAACCAATCAGTGACCTTGATGCCATCGTGCAAAGGCCGGGAAAAACCGTTAATCAGGCACTGCAGAATCATAGGGTCAAAATTGCTTTTGCGACGCCTTTGAAACAGATTTCTGATTACTGGCGCAGAAGTATTGATTCATTTAAAGGCAGAATGGATGAAATCGGTCTTAAGTATGAAATAACGGAATACTCAACACGATCTGATGAGGGGCGGAAACTGCAGGAATGTATTCGTCAGGCTATGGCGAAAAAGCCTGATTATCTGGTCCTTACTTTGAATGCACCGGATGACCTGGCTGTTGTTTCAAGGCTTCTTGTAAACAGTGATGTTAAAGTGATTGTTCAGAATATTGTCACACCGGTTGAAGAGTGGGAAGCGGCACCACCTTTTATGTATGTCGGGTTTGATCATACTGTCGGCGCATCATTGATAGCAGCTGAATACAAGGCGCGTTTTAAAAATAAACAAAATATCAGGTATGCCATGCTCTACTACATCAGGGGGAGCAAGGTCAGTGAACTCCGTGGCGATTATTTTAATGATCTTGTCGCGGAGGACGCTTTTAAACCTGTTGCAGAATACTATACTGACGGCAACAGGAAGAAGGCAAAAGCGGCAACCTTAAAAATTCTGGAAAAGCATTCAGATTTAAGCTTTATACATGCATGCTCTACGGATGTGGCATTCGGTGCTCTTGACGCATTAAAAGAACGGGGGATGACAGGTCGCATAGCAGTAAACGGATGGGGTGGTGGTGCTGCGGAGCTGGAGTCGATTTTTTCCGGGAAGCTTGATTTTACAGTGATGCGTATGAATGATGATAATGGCGTGGCCATGGCAGAGGCTATCCGTATCGATCTGGAGAGAGGTCCGGAAAAGTTACCGGTTATATACTCGGGTAAAATGGTCATTGTACGGCAGGGTATTTCAAAGAAGGATTTAAGGAAACTTGAACAAAAGGCTTTCCGGTATTCCGGAAATGATTAGAATTTGAGCGCTTATGAGTAAAAAAAGACCTGGCAAATTACTAACTGTTTTAGGAGGATCTTTTATAATATCCAGTGTACTCCTCTGCAGTTTTATTCTGTTCTGGACATATTATTCTGCAAAAAAAGCGATTAATATGGAGATTACAAAGTCGTTTGAACAAAGATATAACATTACCGAAGGTATTTTTGAGCAGGAGGCTGAGCTTATAGACCATGCTATTTATGAAATTCAACACGAGACAGGGCTTTTATCGGTGCTCTCAAAAAAAGGAGCTTCTGACGCTGAAAAAATTTTCAATAAATATGTTGAAAAACACCCTCGAAGTCAATGTGATGTACTGTTTATCAGCAGGGCAGATAATCCGGTCTGGATAAATGCAAGTTCTCCTGTACCGGATGTGCGGCCAATTCTTGAGAATGTGGCCGATATGGAGCGGCGGGTATTAAAAAAACCGGCAATTCTGAGTTTTAAAAACGGCGGTGCAGAGTTCACCGGCATTTTTAAGTCAAAGAAACTTATTCTGAGTGATGGTGAAGTGTTTGGCATAATTATAGCCGGGACGATATTAAATAAAAACCTGAAATTCGTTAATAAAATTAAAAAAGAAACTGATTCCCCTGTTATTGTTTTGGCCAATAATAATATCATTATAGCCGCATCCTCGAATATTCAAAAAGGTGTATTTGAGGATATAGTTAATCATGTTGCAAAGGGGGATTTGCACTACAGGAAACGTATAATAGGTCCTGACAGAATTAAACTGGCTCTTAGCCATGATATAATAAAGCTTGCCGGAAGGCCAACCTCAATTGAGGTGCTGCTTTCTATTGATAACAGTGCGATAGTTAAATTAAACAGAGCTTATCTGGAAACACTGGTAATTATTCTGACAGTTTTTGGCATATTCCTTTTTGCAACACTGATTGCCATCAGACGCCTTATTTACCCTTCCATTGAAAATATTCTGGAGTACACCAAGGGGATTTCAATGGCAGATGATAGCGACGTTTTACTTGAACCCGGTTCTATCATTGAACTGAACGTTATCGGTTCAGCCATGGAAAACATGGTGGCTTCAATCAGAAATACACAGGCAGAATTAAAGGCGAGCGAGAAACGTTACCGGTTGATTGCAGACAATGTTGCAGATGTGATCTGGGTTATGGACCTTGATCTGCGACTAATCTATATCAGTCCATCCATATATCATCAAAGGGGGTTTACGGTTCAGGAAGCTTGCGGGCAGGCTATAGAGGATATGGTGTTGCCCCACTCACTGGAGATGGTAACGAATTTATACAGTGAGAAGCTGGTTCGGATCGAATCGGGTGACCCGGAGGGGCTTGAGTCGGAAATATTTGAGATGGAGCTTTATTGTAAAGACGGCTCAACTCTCTGGACCAGCACAAACGCCAGAATTTTAACCGGAGCCGATGGTAAGCCAGAGAGCATATTGGGGGTGACCTGTGATGTCTCTGATCGTATACTGGCAGAGACGGCTCTTAAAGAGAGTGAGAAAAAATACAGGTATCTGTTTGAATCCTCAATGGACGCCATTCTGCTTTTAACACCGCAAAGTGGTTATATTGACTGTAATAAAGCGGCTCTTGAAATGTTTGGTGTTGACTCAAAAGAGGTGCTTGGAAACCTGACACCGGCAGATCTGTCTCCCCTGTATCAGCCGGATGGGGTATTATCATCTGAGCGGGCAGAACAAAATATTAAAACGGCTTTGAAAGAGGGGGCCTGTTTTTTTGAATGGAAGCATAAACGGTTGAATGGTGAAGATTTTTATGCAAGCGTTCTTGCTACCCGTGTGAAAATTGATGGCCAGACTCTGCTTCAGGGGACGATTCGGGATATTACTGAGTATAAGCGGAGCCAGGAGATGATCGTTCAGTCAGAAAAAATGTTGTCGGTTGGCGGACTTGCGGCAGGCATGGCTCATGAGATAAATAATCCACTTGCCGGTATTATGCAGACAGCCAATGTTATGGCGAGCCGCCTGGGAGATAAAATTGATATTCCTGCTAATCTGAAAGCGGCAGAAGCGGCCGGAACGACAATAGAATCAATTCGTAGCTTTATGGAATCCCGGGGTATCCTAAGGATGATAAACACTATCAATGAGTCGGGACATCGGGTGGGTGATATTGTTAATAATATGCTGAGTTTTTCAAGAAAGAGTGAGGCAGTTGTTTCTTCCCAGGACCCGGTTGAACTGATGGATAAAACCCTGGAACTTGCCGCCACGGATTATGATCTGAAGAAACAATACGATTTTAAAATTATCGAAATTATTAAGGAGTATGACTCTGATCTGCCCATGGTGCTTTGTGAAAGAGCAAAAATCCAGCAGGTTCTGCTTAATATTCTGCGGAACGGTGCCCAGGCTCTGCAGTCGAAAAAGACGACTGATGGCGACGAGAACCACAGGTTTATTGTAAGGCTTAAGGTCGATAAACTGTTAAATATGCTGCGTGTTGAGATCGAGGATAATGGCCCGGGTATGGATGATAAAATCAGAAAACGGATTTTTGAACCCTTTTTTACAACCAAACCTGCCGGTATCGGAACCGGTCTGGGGCTGTCAGTCTCTTATTTTATTGTTACCGAAAACCATAAAGGCACAATGGATGTAATCTCAGAAACAGGTAAGGGGACGACATTTATTATCTGTCTCCCCCTTGAAAAACAGGAGAACGCTTAACCCTCTGATCGGGAACGGTTTTCATATTGATACAAATTGTAGAACCTTCAATTATTATGATTTTTTCTGTTCAACCTTAAACCCTCTCAGGCGATTAAGGGCAAAGGCCAGCTCAAAGGGTCTGAATTCAGCAAAATGACCGGAAATATGACCACTCAGAATATCCAGCGAATGCTTGTCGATATCCGCCATGACCTGATCGAGGATTTCTTTTAAGGACGATTTTTTATCCATATACTTTTTTGCATAATCCATCGCATAACCGATGGCTTTGGTTTGAGAAAGCTCAATTAGCTGTTCAAGATCGTTCATTTCGATGATGGTTTCCCCGAAATGCAGTCGGTGAATGTCTCTTGCTATGATTCGTTTTTTCCCATAGTCATTATAAGGATTAATGCTGTCAGCAAGGGGGATGCGGTCTTTTAAATTAAATGGTACACGCTCGTGTTCTGTCTGCCGGCCACCTGCTATTTCATGAGCCCTGGAAGTGACATCAACAGGTCTGTAGTTCATCATTTGGATCACATGGTCTGACACTTCAAAATAATCGCCTATGCCGCCAAGGACCAGAATAGTTGAAATCTTCTTTTCAGTATAGAGCTGTCTTACTCTGTCAATATATGCAGTGATTGGTTCACTATCCCTATGCACGAGCTGTTGCATTTTTGCATCCCGAATCATAAAGTTTGTTGCACAGGTATCCTCATCCATTAACAGTACTTCTGCCCCTGATTCAATGGCTTCAATAATCCCTGCTGCCTGGGATGTGCTTCCGCTGGCATTTTCTGATGAGAATCCGGTTGTATCTTTTTTCATAGGAAGATTGTTGATAAAAAAGGATATATCCGTTTTTTCAATCGATCTGCCGCTGAAGGCACGGACTTTAACGGCTTTTTTCAGAGAGACGCAACGTTCTCTGCCGTCACCGGGTATATGGTTGTAGCATCCGGTTTCGATTGCCTGCAGTAGTGTGGACTTCCCATGATACCCTCCACCGGCAATTAAAGTAACCCCTTTAGGAATTCCCATCCCTTTAACAAGTCCGGCATTTGGGAGCTCAATCTCTATTTCCAGGCTGTCAGGAGATACGAACGGAATTGTTTTTCCTGTCATGGGTTTGTCACTTGTTCCGCTTTTCCGTGGCAGTATGGCCCCGTTACCAATAAAGGCGATAATCCCCATAGAGTCGAGTTTTTTCCGAAGATAGCCGGCGTCTTCAATTGTTTCGATATGGCGGTTAAGCGCACTCGTTTCAATGTTTTTTTTAAATAAAGTATAATCTACAATGTCGGGGAGTTCTTTGAAAAACATTTCGTCTGCAATTACAGTATTTATCACACGGCCCCTGGCTGGCAGACCCATAAAGCAGCGGATCTCGATAGTCTGCTCATCAATTATCACGCAGTTTCTGTCTAAAACAGCCTGGCCGGGCGGATTGATCGTAATCGCGCCGCTATATCCTGCACCACGACGTCCCTTTGATATCTTCTCACTGGCCCGATAGAATCGACGGCCGATAAAATCCCGAAAGGCTATCTCCTGAATTTTTGAGGAGATATTAAAATTAACAATCCGCTTATCACTGCGATCGACCCGGATTCGGTACATTCCTGTATGAGGCGGCGCAAAGGGATCTTTTGGGATTTGATGGATATTCAGCAGGAAATTATCAGAAAAATTATAGTCCCCCAAAAGGGATTGATACCGTCCGTAGTCTTTACCATTTATGGCTTTTAATTTGTTTTTCAGTGTTATATCGGTCATTTTTCACCTCATGGCGATTTTTTGTTTTTTTAAATCAGGTGAATTCATCGCGTTTAATTTTGCAGGCGGCTTAACGGTAAACTGATTTCTATTATATCATTTCATTTCTGATATTTAAAATTAAAAAAAGGGGCGAAGTATTAATGCTTATTAACGTATTTCGAAAAAAACTTCTGTAGTTCACCACTTTTTTTAATTTGAGCAACCCCTTTCCAGATTTGCCATGCAGTTTCAGGATGTTCGAGGTAAAACTTTTTTGAGAAGGCTATGTAGTATGGCTTTATAATTACAGGCGGCAATGATTTTTCAATCAGGTTTCTTTCTTCGGTTGCAAGTGTTTTAATCTTTGCGTCTATCATGTTTTCTAAGCCAATAAATGTATGAATTCTTTTCGACAGCAATAGTTTAAGCAATTGTTCGTCAGTATTAACTTCATACAGGTTATGACCGAGTTTTTTTATATCATCTGTGATCGAACCGCCTCGAATTGCGCCAATAAGATGATTACCTTCGGAATTAAGAATAATCTTCTTACCATTCCAGTGCGTTGACTGGCCTTTTAGTCTGTATATTACATATGAACGATTGGAAATGCAATATTGTGGATCGGGTATTAATGAACCGTCCGGTATTGGATATGCAACAAAAGAGCTTCTTTTTTCTTTAAAGCTGAAGTGAAATCCGCCGTCTATAGAATTATTCCTGACTTCATTGACAACTCTTTTCCATGGTTTTTTTTTAATGATAAATTTTATGCCTATTCTTGTTTCAAGCACCCTTAGCAAGTCAATTGTTACGCCCGGATAATCAGATGAAATCTCACGACTGCCATATACATACGGGGGATCATGATTTACACCCGTTGCGATAATTATTTCAGCAGCTTCAGCATGCGATGGAAACAGTAAGCACATAATTAAATAAGCACAAAAATGTATTTTCGTGAGTATTTGTGAGATGCGCATCAGTGTTCCTCATTTGCTCCGGGTTGCAACGCTGAAACTAAGACTTAAAAGGATAATATTATTAAGACAGTATACTAAAAAGATTGTCAGAAAGATACTGATTTATTACATGAATATTGCCTTTCCTGTGCTCTGGTATCCATTGCTTTTATTAAAAGAGCTTTTGCCTTAATATGTTTTTCAGGTCAATGTTGATGTTCTCGTAAAAAGTCTGGCAAATCACTAAAGCGAAGTAGATGAGACTTTTTACGACGCCATCAATGTTACTTGTCAGTAGTTGAATCATATAATAAATCCATTTACAGAGAACCTCTTTTAATTTATCGTACAAAATATATTTAATTAAATTATGGACAAACAAAGGAGGCTCTCTATGAACAGGTATATTATGTTAATTCTTACTCTTGTAATTACTATATCAGGCAGCAGTTTTGCCGCTGAGGAGGAGGAAGCACAAACACGTCCAAGACCGTTGATGCATAAAACGAAGGTGTCAGCAGGTGATCATAAAATATCGGTTAAGGCCACCCCCAGGGGCTCTGCCGGGCAATTATTTGCTGAAGAAGAAGAGGCTCAGACCCGGCCAAACCCACAGGGCTCAGCCGGTCAGTTATTCGCTGAGGAAGAAGAAACTCAGATCCGGCCAAATCCACAGGGATCTTCCGGTCAGTTATTCGCTGAGGAAGAAGAGGCACAGACCCGACCTAACCCACAGGGCTCATCCGGAAAGTTATTTGCAGAGGAAGAAGAGGCGCAAACCCGACCTAACCCACAGGGCTCATCCGGAAAGTTATTTGCAGAGGAAGAAGAGGCACAAACCCGACCTAACCCACAGGGCTCATCCGGGCAATTATTTGCAGAAGAAGAAGAGGCTCAAACCCGACCAAACCCGTTGAATCAAAATAATATAAATGCAAGGCTTTCAGTTCCTGATGAGGAAGCAGGTAGGGTTGCCCCACTGTCGACCATGAACAGCAGCCGGGGGGAATATGTGCCGGCAGAAGAAGGTGGCCCGGACGAAGAAGAACCGACGCCGAGCCCTTTGATGATGAATGTTATGCCGTAATGGGGTTTAGGGGTATTTGATTTCGGAGTGGATTTTTCAAGCTCCCCATCACCACTTGATAACAACGACAGACATAAGCATAGCTGCGCCACCGGTGACGCCAAGACCTGCGTGGCTTGACTCTTTACCGTTGTCAGCAATGGCTACGGCCGTTGCAAAGGCAATGGTGCCAACAACGCCAAGGTTTATGTGAAGATTGTCGCTTGCTAAAAAGCCTTCTTCAAGGTCATACCGTTCACCATACTCCGCAAAGCCCGTAGCACAGGTTCCGATAGCGGCTCCTGTCGCAGCATAAGATGCCCCGTAATGAACGGATTTCTGGGAACTGGATACAGCAGCAACGCCCGCAATAAGAAGGGTCGTATATCCCAGGTATTTATGCAGTACCCCATAATCTGTGGGACTGTTATAGTTTGCGTCACCGGACAGGGAGAGTGTCTGAAATGAATCAGATCCTGTTAAAATCCGACTGTCAGTATCGACTGAAAGTTTGCAGAAGAGTCTGTTCACTGCAAGGTTCTTTTCTGTTTCATTATAGTCAAGGGCTAAAACCGGGCTTGTCGTTACTGATATCAGTATCATAACAAGAAAAAGTGAGAATAAGCAGGATTTCTTCATAGTTTTACCTTTGGATCGATAAATTGCAGTTTTTTTTGATTAAAAATTGATAATTGAAGTTTTTAGAGTATCGTTTTGTAAGGTATAAGTCGAGCAAATCTTATTGATAAGGGGGCGGAGAGCCCCCTTCAGTAGCTGATTATGAGGGTTAAAAGTCTCCAATGGTGTTTAAAAAACATCCGTTGCTACTATCATCTGAGCCTGATCCGGAATTGGTCGCAGCATTTCCAATCGGTGGTTTTGCAAGGCCGGAGGGGTCTTCAACAATCATGTCTGATTTGTTGTCATCATATCGCCCGTCATCGGTAATATATAATGTTACATTGGTTCTGTCATCACTGAAGACAGCACCGTCTCCGGTGCCTGAAGAAATAAGGTTACGGTCAAAGTCGACCCATGTATCTTCTGACTCAATATATTTGAACCATTTATAACCATCAGGTGCAGCGTCCGGCATGTAGATAACAAGCGAGACTGTTTCACCCGCAGCCGGGGCTACCATTTTAAAGTCGATGAGGCCGTACAGAATACTCTGAGGCAGCGTTGATATATTCATATCCGCAGGGTCTATTGCATTCAGGATTTTCAGTTGGCCGCTTCCGGAGCTTTTTGCCCCCATGCTTTTATCTGTTGAAGATTTAAAGGTTACGGTTCCACCGGGGTATTCGGTGATACCATTGGCTTTCAGGGTGATTGTTACTGTATCAGTATCTGATCCTGCCTGGTTTGTTACTGTTAACCGGAATGCTATCTGTTGTCCGTTCAGATCAATCAGTGGGGCAATAAACGACGGGGTTGCTGATGTATAGTCAGTCAGTACCACGGTTGAATCGGTTAATACTGTACCAGGAGCTGCCGGATCTGTTTGTGTCCACAGGAAGGAATCACTCCCTTCACTTTGCAGGTTGGCGTTTGAGCCGGTCAGATAGACAGATTCGTTCTCTTCAATCTCGGATTGGTCCGGTCCTGCATACGCATCAGGAAGCTGACTCCCTGTGCCGCCCGAGTCTTCAGTTACAGTAACGCTTACCATTGCACTGCTTTTATTGTTGTCTGTGACAGTAACAATTGTTGCCCCTTCCGAAACACCCAAAATTTCGACTGATCCGTTATTCTCTGTCGGCAGTGCTATCTGGCTGCGTCTTGTCGCCACCCGATAAGGCATTTTACCTCCGGAGATTATTATGGTCCCGGTGTCACCTTCATCTATTTCCAGAATATTGACAGAGAGCGTCATTGGTACGATTGTCAGGGTAATGCTGGCAGCGTTTGTTGCCCCTCTGCTGTCTGTTGCTGTTAGTGTAATGGTGTGGGTTCCGCTTGACAATGTTGCATGCGAAAAGGTCGTTCCGGTACCCAGAGTACCGTCAAAATTAGATGTCCACACAAGGGCAGCTCCTGAGATTGTACCGTCTTCGCTATCAGTGGCACTGCCCTGGAAGGTTATCGTATTTCCTTCATCAATAGAGACACCAGAGGCCGGGTTATTTATGGTTACAACCGGTCGTTGGTTTTGAGCAAAGATAACAATGGATAATGACTGTGAGGCCCCGTCAACATCTGTTGCTGTCAGCGTTATTGTGTGTTCGCCTGCATCCAGGGTCGTGGTGGAGAATGAGGTGCCGGTTCCAATCTGTCCCTGTCTGCTTGACGTCCAGACAAGAGAGGTAGTAAGCAGGACACCGTCTTCAGCGTCAATACCTGTTCCTTCGAACGTTATGGTCTCTCCGTTCTCAAAGGTTTCGTTATTGGCTGGATTTAAAATGGTTGCAACAGGTGTTAGGTTTCCTATTCTTATTGTTACCGGAGTACTGTAGGTTACCGCGCCATTACTATCTGTCGCGATCAATGAAATAGCGTGTTGCCCCGTTGAAAGGGTATTTATCTGAGACGGGCTGAGGCCCGTTGCAAAATTGCCGTCTTTGCTGGAGGTCCAAACGAGAGAGGCGCCGGAAAGTGTACCGTCTTCAGTGTCAGCTGCCAAGCCCTGAAACGTAATGTATTCTCCGGTGTCAAAGTTGGTGCCGTCAGCAGGTGTTGTTATCGAGACCGTTGGCGGGTTGTTGCCAACATGGACCGTCAGGTTTACGGAGCCATTGTCGCTTTCACTGTCAGTGGCAGTAAGGGTAATTATATGTGTACCCTTGGTCAGTGTAGATGAGATGGATGTCCCTGTTCCCATTAAACCATCGATGCTTGAGCTCCATACGAGGTCTGCACCTGTGATAAATCCATCTTCAGGATCAGAGGCTGTCCCGGTGAATGAAATCGCTGTTCCAAGCTCGTATATACTGTTATCTGGCGGGCTGTGTATCGTGACAACAGGTGGGTTGTTGTTAATAGTGATAGCGATGGATATGTTTCCTGTTATGGATTGTGAGTCGGACGCTGTAAGGGTTATTGTGTGTGTGCCGGTTGTGAGTGTGCTTACCGGCAGAATAGTACCTGTTCCGATGCTGCCGGCTATATTTGAAGTCCAGGTAAGAGAAGGGCCTGTCAGTGTGCCGTCCTCATTGTCCGTTCCGGTGCCTCTGAATGTGACGGTATCCCCTCTGTTGTATGAAGATCCGTCAACCGGAGCTGTAATTAACGCCACAGGCGCTGTATTGCCAATGGTGATTGTGATCGGATTACTGATTGTTGCAGCGGATTCTGAATCTGTGGCTGTCAGTGTTATTGAATGAGTGCCAACGGAAAGGGCGTTATTGGTCATGGGAGAACCCGTACCGATCGGACCGTCAAGGCTCGATGTCCAGGCAAGCGCTGCACCTGAGAGGATGCCATCTTCAGCGTCTGTTCCTGCACCGGAGAAAGTAATGGATGCATTCTCGTAGAAAGAACTATTATCTGCCGGGTTTGAAATAGTTGCCGCCGGAAAGGTATTGCTGACTGTTATTATAATTGAATCAGTGCCTGTGCCCGGGGTTGTCACGTAATTGTCCGTTGCAGTCAGTGTGATGATATGGGTACCACTTGCCAGACTGCTTGACGTAACGGTTGTTCCGGTGCCGATACTACCGTCGATGCTTGATGTCCATACAAGAGAAGAGCCGGACAGGTTCCCGTCTTCAGTGTCTGTTGCAGAGCCCATAAATACAATCACGTCATCCATATCGTAGGATGTGCCGTTGGCCGGTGCTGTAATGGTTGGCACGGGGACATAGTTACCTACATGAATCGTGATGATCTGTGGGACAATATTTGATGTCCCCTGAGTGTCAGTTACTGTGAATGTTATCGTATGGTTGCCATCGACAAGTGTGCTATCCGTAAATGACGGAGAAGAACTCATTGCGCCATGTTCGCTGCATGACCATGTATAGGTGAGTGCGCCTGAAGCATCTTCAGCATCGGTGCCGGTACCGTTGAAATTAATGGTTGTTCCTGAGTAAAAAGTATCACTGGAGGCCGGGCTTAAGATTGCTGCTACCGGGGCATTGTTTGTGATGTCAATGGTTATCGGGATGCTTGGTGTTGAACCGCCCTTGCCATCACTTACAGTAAGGACAATAACGTGGGTTCCCACCGCCAGTGACGATGTTGCAATTATTGAGCTGGTGCCAATGATTGAGGTTGATCCGCCAATTGTTGACGACCAGGAATAGGATAAGGTGTCTCCTGCATCCATATCTGTTCCTGTTCCTGTAAATGTGACAGAACTTCCGGCGTTGAATGTACTCCCGTTGGTCGGCGTGGTTATGCTGGCGGTCGGCGCATTATTTAAGACTGTTATAGATATTGATGTATTACTGGAAAGGGATTCACTGTCAGTTGCAGTAAGGGTAATTGTGTGGACCCCGGACTGAAGTGAATTTATATTAATTGATTCTCCGGTTCCGATTTGTCCATCCTTGCTTGATGTCCATATCATTGCTGAGCCGGATAGTGAACCATCTTCAGTATCTGTACAGGTACCTGCAAAGTTTATAAAATCCCCCCCTGTATGTGAACTTGAAGCCGCCGGTGATGAAATTGCCGGGGTGTTTGGAGCAACAGCAAAAGCAGATTGGACAAAGCCTGCTATTATCAAAGCGAATGTACTTATGGTGATCAGGAAAATTTTTCCGGGTTGCCTTTTTATGCTTTCTGGAAATAGTTTGTTCATCATAACCTCAGCGAACCATAAAACGGTATATGTTAATTCAATCTGTTTTTTTTGCTATACAACATATTGTATATCGGGCATTCAAAGCTTTAACTTGAACGCTTCTTTATGGTGCTTGAATTGTTATTGTGATGTTATCACTGTCGACAAGGTCCCCGCCGTCAATGGCTTTCAGGTTAATTGTGATATCCGTTCCGAGTGGGAGAAAATCGATGCTGATATTTGTCCCAAAACCTATGATGCCATAATTATCAGCCGTCCAGACCAGTGACCCACCGGTCAGGTTCCCGTCTTCAGAATCAGTCCCTGTACCGTCAAACGGAATTGCGTCACCGGTAGTAAATATGCTGCCATCAGGCGGATAATTTATTTTAGCCGTTGGGGGTGTGTTGAGCACTATTGTTGTTATCTTTGCCGTGTTGCTTGTGTTAAAGCTGTCAGTGACAGTCAGTGAAATTGTATGTGTTCCACCGGAAAGGGAGCTCGTTGTTACAGTGTTTCCTGTGCCAAGCTGTCCGTCTTTGTTTGAATGCCAGACAAGAGAGGTACCTGATAACCATGCATCCTCAGTGTCATATCCTGTTCCGGTAAATTCAATAAAATCGTTAAGATTGTATGTTATGCCGGTAGACGGGCTCGTGATGGTTGCAACCGGCAACGTGTTATTAGCGGGATTTACAGTGATGCTGATCACTGTGCTATCTGCACTCTCCTTACTATCGATGGCTGTCAGGGTAATTTGATGCGTTCCTGCGGAGAGGCTGCTTGTTGTGAAATTACTGCCGCTGCCGATGGCTCCGTCAAGACTTGACGTCCAGCTCAATGCTTTTCCGGTCAGGACCAGATCTTCAGTGTCCGATGCAGAACCTGTAAAGGTGATTGAATTGTTTAACGAATAGACAGTGCTGGCAGCAGGTGAATCGATCATTGCGATCGGAGCGCTATTAGCCGTTGTTGTTCCTCCGCCACTGTCATCGTCCGAGCCTGTTCCGATAATAGATATCAGACCTATTGAAATCACAAGTAACAGGCAGAATTTGTGTAAAATGAATTTGAGACGAATTTTTAATGTTCTCATACTGTCGACTCCTTTTTTTCTGTTGTTACTAATAATGCATATGCGGTAAGACTGCCTGCAGCAAAAGCGAGAATGTCAAACGGGTCAAACGTACCGTTGGTGAAAAAACTGTTTAAAGGTGACGCTGGTGACAGTTTTATGACAATGCTGCTGTATTTTTGACCCGATTCAAATAAACAGTTAATGGTAAACCAGAACAGACAAATGTTTATGCAGGTCATTTTTGAATATTTAAAGAATACGGCTGTTATCAATGAAAATGAAAATGTATGTGCAAACCCCGGGAGACTCTGGCCGAAAAGCCCAAAGAGAGGTGGTATTTTTTGATATAAAGACGCTTCCGGGACAAAATGGCTGATGAACATAACAGACTCTCCGGGTCTGTCTGTAAAGTAGACCAGCGAACCTGTCACAAGGGCTGTTATACCGATTAATATTTGAGCTGTTTTTGTCATGCTGATCCTTTAATGTGTAGAGTAAGCACCATTACCTGTTGCGCCTACACCAGCGCCGATTGCGGTCGCGGCTTCAATCTCGGCCGCTGTGGCTCCGATTGCGAGACCGGCGCCAGCTCCGGCGGCAACGCCAACGGACGCACCAGCCAGGGCACTTAAGAGTGCCCGGGAAAATTTTGACCCATGGTATGCTTTTATCTGTCTTGGCTCTATGAATACTTTGGTGCTGACAACTGCGAGCCCGTTTTTATAACTTATCAGGTGTGACTGAGCGCCTCTGATATATGAATTTGTTTCACTTGTCACCTGATCCACCGTAATTCCCTGGATTCCGGATTTGGAATAGGCATTGACAACAATACCTGAAAGTCTCTCAGAAAGACGTCTGTAGCCGTCAATGGTTGCAGCTCTTTCAGCCATAAATCTCTTTTGTTGGATTGAGCCTTCTTCCGGCGCAAAACCCTGGCCAAAGACACTAATAGTAATCTTGTTTGCTGACTCACCCGGCTCAACACCCGGAATAAGGTTTTGTATTTTTTGAATCGGGTTTTCGTATTTAAAAACCTGATGAGAGCTTGTACAGCCGCTGTATATCAGGAGAATTATCAATATTGCTGTTGCATGTATCAATCCGCTTGTTGATTTCAATTTAGGCCTCCTTGAAATTTCAGGTATTTTCCCGAAAACATAATTATGCAACGGGTGTGCCAGAAGGCTGCGGGTTTGTAAGTATTTGAATTGAAAAGGATTTGAAAATAAGGGTTATGTCATACCGGCAAAATTTTCCTGCTGCCGGCATGTGTCTTGGGCATTATTTGTTTATTCAGTATCAGATATCAATTGTGCCTTCAAATACGAGCGTCGCGGGGCCGCTTTTGTATATGTGGTTAGTTTCACGATCCCATTCAATTTCAAGCGGGCCTCCGTCAAGATGGATCGTGACACTGTTTTCGGTCTTTTTATTCAAAATAGCTGCAACAACAGCGGCGCAGGCACCGGTACCGCAGGCCAGTGTTACACCTGCACCTCTTTCCCAGACTTTCATTTTAAGCTCTTTTCTGGATAGAACTTCTATAAATTCCACATTTGTTTTTTCAGGAAAAAGGCTGCTGTTTTCAACCATAGGGCCCAGTGTTGTGAGCGGTGCTTTATCCACATCAGGTACAAAAATAACAGCGTGCGGGTTGCCCATTGAGATTGCGGTTATTTCAATCTCTTCATTATTAATTTTAATTTTTTCTGCTATCGATATTTCATTCTCTGAAATAAATGGTACCAGAGATGCTTTTGTCACAGGCTCCCCCATATCCACTTTAACAGCTGCGATTGCGCCGTTGCCGTCGCTTATAATATGAGGTGTTATGGTTCCTGCAAGGGTTTCAACGCTGAATTTGTTTTTTTTAGTCAGTTTTTTAAGATGGGCATACTTGCCAAAGCAGCGCATGCCGTTTCCACACATTTGTGCTTCACTCCCGTCAGAATTATATATATTGAATTTCAGGTCACAGGTTGCAGAGTCTGATATGACAATCAGTCCGTCTGCTCCGATCCCGAATTTTCTGTCGCATATTTTTATCGCAAGTTCATTAAAAGAAATGTTTATTGCTGGCTGTTGGCTGGTCTGGTCAATGAAGATGAAATCATTGCCAAGGCCTTCCATTTTTGTAAAGGGTACGATCATTTTATCTCCTGTTGTTCTGATGACTTCATCAGGAAGACTAAAAACTGTTGGCATCATTTAATTATTTATAATAAGCTGTACACGATATCTGTTAACTTAGAAATAGTTTTTTGAATTTTCAGGGTATAAAAACAAGTGGCATATCAGGCACATAAACAATTGTTTTTGTGTGAACACTTACTGGCAGTATTTACCTTTAACCCTACGGATGGTTTATGTATTCAGATAAAGATATTCTTAACCTGCTTGTAAAAAAGGGTGTTATTTCCAAGGGAAAAGCAAAAGAGTTTTTTGTTAATAAAGAATCGCTTGTTAACCGTCTTGTTGTTAAAAGCAAAAAAGCCGGCCATTCCATTGAGGCGCACAGGCCAACCATCGTCGATGTTCTCTCTGATTACGGCATTACCACGAGTGATAGCAGAAATGATAAATTGACTGAGGATGCCATATACGAACTCCTTGCAGAAGAATTTGGATTTGAATACAAGAAAATTGATCCGTTAAAGCTGGATCTAAAGCTGGTGACATCGACTATTCACAAGAGTTTTGCCATGAAGAACCTTGTGCTCCCAATAGAGGTTGTTGATGGATGTCTGTATGTTGCCATGCCGGAACCCTATAATACTGAAGTCATAGATGATTTGAAACGAGTCGCTCAGATGCGGGTAAAACCCCTGATGAGTTCGAAAACAGATGTGATAAAGAATATAAAAGAGATTTATGGTTTTCAGAGCTCTATTGCAGCTGCGGAAAATCAGTTTTCAGGCAACAATGTAGACCTTGGTAATCTGGAGCAGTATGTTCAACTGAAATCCATGGATGAACTGCCCTCGACCGATCACCATATCATAAATGCTGTGAACCATCTTTTTACCTATTCATTTGATCAGCGGGCCAGTGATATTCATATTGAACCGATGAGGGAAGAGACTGTCGTACGAATGCGTATAGATGGTATTTTGCATGTTGTGTACAAACTGAACAAAAAAGTCCACAATGCGATTGTCAGTAGGATAAAAGCGATGTCCCGGCTCGATATGGCGGAAAAAAGACGTCCTCAGGATGGCCGTATCAAGACAGACACCAATGGGGTTGAGGTTGAAATTCGAGTGTCGACTATACCGGTCGCTTTTGGTGAAAAAGTCGTTATGAGGGTGCTCCACCCGGATACAATGTTTCAGGATCTGCCGAATCTGGGTTTTTCAGAATTTTCGCTCGCCCAGTACAAACATTTTATCCAGATGCCCCACGGTATTATCCTGGTGACCGGTCCGACAGGGAGTGGTAAATCGACAACGCTTTACTCAACGCTTCGGACAATAGCATCCCCTGAAATCAATATCACAACGGTTGAAGATCCTATCGAGATGGTTCATGAGGGTTTTAATCAGATTGCAGTACAACCTGCAATTAACATCACATTCGGTTCTATTTTGAGAAATATTTTAAGGCAGGACCCTGATGTGATAATGATCGGTGAAATGAGGGATCTGATCACTGCTGAAAATGCAGCGCAGGCCGCTATGACAGGGCATCTTGTTTTGTCAACGCTTCATACCAATGATGCTGCATCTGCCATTACAAGGCTTCTGGATCTGGGTGTTCCGGCATATATTATTCAGGCAACTCTGATTGGCGTAATGGCCCAGAGGCTGGTCCGGAGAATCTGCCCTCATTGTAAGGAGACGTTTCAGGTTACCGGTGCCAAGATGAACGATTTGGGCCTTAATGTAGATGAGGACAGTTTGTTGACATTGCATAAAGGTGCCGGATGTGTAAAATGCAGGCACACTGGTTATCTTGGACGGGTGGCAATTTTTGAAGTCCTTGAATTTACAGATGAGATAAGGGCCCTGACTACGGCAGAAACGGATGTGAATATGGTGAAAAAGGTAGCGATTGCTTCCGGTATGCGGACGTTAAGGGATGACGCCATGGCAAAAATGATTGCCGGAGAAACGACCTATCAGGAAGTGCTGAAGGTTACCTGGGGCGCGGATCGCTGAATCGGAAAAACTAACAATGCCACAAAAAAATTGCATATTTGCATGAAAATACGGACAGGTTTTTGAAATGAATAAAAATGAAAAGAGTCAGCTTGATCGTTGCATCAAAGAGAAGATTGAATCGGTAAAAATTGATATTAAGGCCTATGCAGAACTTTCAAAGCCTGTCTCACCGGATAATGCCATTGGCAGGATTACGAGGATGGAGGCGATTAACAGTAAGAGTATTAATGAAGCATCCCTGAATATGGCCAGGGCCACTCTTAAAAGGCTTGAAAATGCTTTGAAGGTGATCGATGATCCTGATTTCGGCTATTGCTACGAATGCGAAGAACCGATACCCTTCGCACGTCTTATGATTTTGCCTGAGTCTGTCTATTGTGTAAAGTGCGCTGAAAAAACAGTCACAACTTAATGTGCCATTATTATGAAAGTGCCATAGGTGCCCTGGGTTCCACTGGTTGCATACTGAGTTCCCAACGTTTGCGTTTCGTTGGGAGGCTGGAAAGTGTACTCTGTTTCAGTTTGGGTCAACAGGGCTATTGTACCGGTGTCCTCGATCTCAACCACGTTCTTTTTAGTTAAGTAAATATCCTGAATTATGCTGCTGTTGCCTTCCTGATCAATTAGAATGATATCCATGCGCCATCTCTCCCAAAACTCCATGCCGAAGGTGAATGACAGTTTGAAGCGGTCAGTGTCGTTGTCGTAATCTTTGCCAAGTCCACCAAGACTTGAAGTCTCTGTCGGCGTCTCTTCGTCATCCGGATAATAAAACCTGAAAGTAGCTGAGCATAGATCGTTTTCAGGATCTGCTACTTCAATGTCAACCTTAGGATACGGAATATCTGATTTAACATAATAGTTTTTGACCGCAGGGGCTGAGGCCGGATCTGAAGTACTCTTCTCTTTACAAAGATCGCTGTTGTTGCCGCTGCCGCATGAAAAAAGAAAAGCAGTAAGGGTGAAAAACACTAAGCATCTTGTTCTGGCAATATTCACGGTTTCCGACATTAATGCTCTCCGCTGTTGTTTGGTTTATTCGTCTTTATTAATCTGGTTTGCCCTCAGCTGCCCGCAGGCGGCAGAAATATCCTGCCCCTTGCTTTTTCGTATAATAGCAGTAAAGCCCTTGTCCAGGAGAATCTTGAGAAAGCCACTGATGATTTTATCTGACGGTCTTTTGTACTTACTGTCGGGAAATTCATTAAAGGGAATCAGGTTTATCTTTGCTTTGACATTGGTAAGAAGATTAGCGAGATTGTAAGCATCGGTTGTTGAATCATTAACACCCTTCATTAGAATATACTCAAAGGTTATTTTATCCCTGTTGGCCATAGGAAAATTTTTACAGGCTTCTATCAGCTGCTCAATGGGAAATACCTTATTAACAGGCATCAATTCACTTCTGGTTTTGTTGTCAGTCGCATTCAGAGAGACAGCAAGGTTCACATTTGTTGCATTGGATAATGCTTCAAACCGGTTTACAAGGCCGCAGGTAGAGACCGTAATTTTCCGGGAGGAAAATTTTAAACCAAAATCGGCATCTGTGATAATTTCAAGTGCGGCTGTCACATTGTCGAGATTTGCAAGGGGTTCACCCATCCCCATAAAGACTATGTTATTAAATGGTTTTACCGTGGGGGGCAGATCCTCATTTACCGGCATTTCATTCATAATATCACGTACCTGTGAAACGATCTCTCCGGTAGTCATGTTGCGTTTGAAGCCGCCTTTGGCTGTCAGACAGAATGTGCAGCCCTGAGCACAACCAACCTGGCAGGAAATGCATAACGTAAGACGGCCGGTACTACCTGGAATCAGAACACATTCAGAGTGTTCACCATCTTCTAAGCGAAACAGATATTTTTTTGTTCCATCAGAGGATGTTTCTATGTTTGATTTTTCAAGGCGGTTTATGGTATAATATTTTTTAAGAAGGTCGCGCAGGGATTTGCCCAGATCTGTCATTTCGTCAAAGCTTTCTGCCTGACGAAGGTAAATCCATTTAAATATCTGACCGGCGCGATAAGGCTTAACGTCATGTTCAGTAAGCCATTCAGAGAGTTTTTTTTGAGATAAATCTTTTATATCTAATTTTTTCATGTATTTTCCAAACAAATCGTGTATAAT